>Ga0307515_10000146_pt1 | contig 170674 bp, 163 predicted proteins | sample 17_EM_MG_FD_194513 | JGI IMG/M metagenome (GOLD analysis project Ga0307515, IMG submission 194513) | Populus trichocarpa ectomycorrhiza microbial communities from riparian zone in the Pacific Northwest, United States - 17_EM | ecosystem: Host-associated > Plants > Roots > Unclassified... | reverse complement strand
CCGGCCCGCGGTCATGTGGCCTTGCCGGCCCGCGGTCATGTGGCCTTGCCGGCCCGCGGTCATGTGGCCTTGCCGGCCCGCGGTCATGTGGCCTTGCCGGCCGGGTCATGTGGCCTCGTCAGGCGGCTAGGCGGAGGCCTTCCTGGTCGGCTTCTCGGCGGATCGTGCGCCAGCGGGAGGCACTGATGCCCAACCGCGTCGCCAGGTCCGTCTCGGTGATGTCCGGGTGGGTGGCCTTGATCTTCGCGGCTGCCGCCAGCGTCTCGGCCGGGCTTCTGCGGGTCTTCGACGTCGGCTTTGCGACGTTCCTTGCTGCGGTGGCGGGCTGCTTGGCGGCCTTGGCGTTCGGCGATCCGCTCCGGGCCGTGGTGGTGGCCTTGGCGGGCGAGGCGTTGCCGTTGGTCGCGGCGGACACGGTCACTCTGCCCTGGCGGGTCAGCGTCGGGGTGAAGGCTGAGACCTCGGCACCGCGGGTCTTGGGCAGGCCGGTGCGGGGCAGGGCCGCTGCCACCTCCGCCAGCGCGGCTGCCGTCGCGGGGCTGCGCCGTGCACCGGTCGGTGACGGCACCGGGATCAGGCCGGGCACTCTGCCGTCAACCCGGCCGCCGGCCCGAGCGGGCACTGGGTCGGCGACCACGGGACGGTCGGCGATGCCGTTCGCCGCGATGCCGTTCGCCGCGATGCCGTTGACCGCGATGCCGTTGACCGCGATGCCGTTCGCCGTAATGCCGTTCGCCGTAATGCCGTTGACCGCGATGCCGTTTGCTGCGATGGCGTTTGTGGTGGCTGCGTGGCGGGCTGCTGCCGCGACCTGGGCTGCCGACTCGGCGGCTTCGCGGGATGCCCTGGTGGTGGCTGCCGCCTCGTTTTCCAGGGTGGCTATGCGGCCGCCCAGTTCGACCAGGCAGATGCTGGCCACCACGATCAGGCCGTCCACCGACAGGGGTAGCAGGTAGGGGGAGGCACCCGATTCACCGTAGCGGGCCGCCACGCCGGCCATGTGCCAGTAGGAGACCCAGGCGGCGATGCCGGCGATCGTCGCCGTGGCGAACAGGCGGGCGAAGGCGAGGGAGCGGCGGTGCACCGGTACCCGCGAGATCAGCTCGACCGTCAGCAGCAGGGCGAGCGGTGGCCAGGCGGCGATCGCCTGGCTGATCGGGTTGTCCAGGGCGTGCAGGATGTTCGCGACCACGGAGGCTGCCACGCCCAGGACCAGGGTCGCTCGCACCGCCCAGCGGACGCGGCGAAGTTGCGGGAGTAACACCGGACGCTCCTCTGCCAGTCGAAAACGAAAAGCCGGGACCATGGAGGACCCGGCCGATCATATTGTCGTGTCGATGTTTCGGTACGGCATCGGTGCGCCCAACCAGCGAGACCGCGTCGTGTTCGTGTCGGGAGCGATACGAACGTGTGACGCGGCGGATCGGCGTGTCAGTTTGACTTTTTCTCGACCTGGCTCCGTACCTTGATGAATTCGGCCTTGGCCTTGCTCAGCGAGGTGAAGTACCAGATCACCCAGCCGGAGCTGCCCTCGTCCGCCCATGCGCACATCGACAGGGGTGATCCGCCGCCCTTGCCCTTGGCGCATTTCGCGACGCCACCGAGCGGGCCCGCCGGGATGCTGGTGATACCAGTCAGTTTCAGGCTGTCCACATTCGATCCGCTGAAGGCGTTCTCCAACTCCGTCTTCGGGTCGGCCACGAAGGACTTCGCCGCCACGACCAGGACGAGATCCTGCTTCGACGGCGTGCCGTAGACCGCTCCGACCGTCTGCGAGGCACCCGGCAGCAGCGCCAGGCTCTTCTCGAGCTGATCGGCCGTGGTCGCGAATGTGGGGTCGGTCACCTTGGGCCGGCCACTGAGGGTTTTCGGCTCGGCGATCGTGATCGTCGTCGCGTCCTCGGTCGGCTCGGTGCGGTCGGTCGCCCTCGGGGTCGGCGCCTCCGACGAGTAGACGTCGACCAAGCCTTCGGCGGTGTTGCGCCCGGCCAGATAGATCGCGGTGCTCCCGCCGACACAGACCACCAGTACCAGGGCGATCGACACCATGGTGATCGGCAGCGCCTTGGACTTCTTCTTCGGCGCCGGCGGATAGCCCTGCAGCGGCGGCCCGGCCTGGGGGTAGCCCGGCTGCGGGTAGCCCGCGTAGTCCGGCTGCGGATACGACGGCTGCTGGACGTATGCCGGCTGCGCGGGATAACCCGGCTGCGGCGGCACGGAGGAGGGCACGTCGGGGTTCGGCTGGCCCTGGTACGGCTGGCCGGGATACCCGGGCTGACCGGGATAGGGCTGGCCGGGATACCCAGGCTGGCCCGGATAGGGCTGACCAGGATGCGCGGGCTGGCCCGGGTAGGACTGGCCGGACCACGGCTGCTCACCGGTCGCCGGCCCAGGATAAGGCTGCCCAGACTGCGGCTGTCCTGGATAACCTTGGTCCGGATAAGACTGCCCCGGATAGGGCTGGTCCGGTTGCGGCTGACCCGGATACGACGGCCCCGGGTACGGCTGACCGGGCCACGGGTCTTCCGGGCCGGGCTGCTCGGGGTGGGGCTGGCCCGGGTAGGGCTGGTTCGGCGGCTGCGACATCAACGCTCCATCGATCGGGCTACAGCACCGGGGAGCCTAGCCCGTGCTTCATGAGAGGGCCTCGCCACGCCGGGCGGGCCGGGGTGGCGAGGCTCGGGGCAGGTCAGGACTTCTTCTCGACCTCGCCGCGCATCGTGACGAACTCCTTCTCGAGGTCCGCCTTCTCCTTGAACATCATCGTCAGCATGCCGACGCTGCCGTTGTCGGACCAGATGCAGACGGCCATCGGCACGCCGGCGCTGTTGGTGTCGCCGCACTTGGCGATGCCGCCGAGCGGACCCGGGTCGGTGTCGGTGAGGTTGTCGATGGCGAAGCCGCCACTGCCCGTGCTGTTGCTCAGCTCCTTGAAGCGGTCCTCCGCCGAGCCGTTGATCGAGGAGGCCGCGGCGACCATGACGATGTCCTGGTTCTGCAGGTCGCCGTAGATCGCGCCGACGGAGCCGGTGGCGCCCGGGATGTTGGACATGATGCCGCTCAGGCCGTCGGCGCTGCTCTGCAGCGAGGGGTCGCTGGCCTTGGGGCGTCCGCCCAGCGTCTCCGGCTCGACCACGGTGATCTTGGAAGCGTCGATGACCTCCGTGACCTTGTCCTTGGCGGCGAGGAAGATGACCACGCTTCCGGTGACGCAGAGCAGCGCGACGACGCCGACCACGATCAGCACGACCTTCAGCGCCGACGACTTCTTCTTCGGCGCCGGCCCGGTGCCATACTGCGGCGCTCCCGGTCCGGGGTAACCGGCGCCGGGCGGCGGGTAGAAACCCTGGTCGGCGGGGGGCGGGTAGGACCCTTGATCGGGAGCCGGCGGCGGATAGGAACCGGGCGGCGGCGGGTAGGAACCGGGCGGCGGATAGGAACCGGGCGGCGGGTAGGACCCCTGATCGGGAGCCGGCGGCGGATACGAACCGGGCGGCGGCGGGTATGCGCCCTGGCCGCCAGGCGGCGGATAGGACCCCTGGCCGGGCGGTGGGTAGGAACCTGGAGCCGCCGGCGGCTGATAGCCACCCTCGGAACCGGGTTCGCCGGGGTAGGGCTGGGACGGCGGCTGCGACATGCGAACTCCAAAGCTGATGAGGTCAGCGAGCCTACCGACTCGGGGTTGCCGCTGTCGTCGCCAACCTGTCACTTCTGCGACAGAGCGCTCACACGACGACGTCCCCGTGCCAGGGACAGGCACGGGGACGTCGGTCGGGGTAGGGATCAGGCCGGCAGGCTGGCCACGCCCCGCGGCAGGAACCGCTTGCCGGTGACGCGCTCCGAGGTGCCGCTGCGATCCAGGTACGGCGTCACGCCGCCCAGGTGGAAGCCCCACCCGGCGCCCAGGATCATGCACAGGTCGATGTCCTGTGCCTCGGCGACGACGCCCTCGTCCAGCATCAGCCGGATCTCCTGCGCCAGCGCGTCGAGCGCCTGCTGGCGTACCTCATCGCCGGTCAGCGGGGCGGAACCGCCCTCGACCAGCTTGACCACCTCGGGGTTGATCTCGTCGTCGACCATCAGCGGCAGGCCGGCGTCGACGATCTTGCGGAGGTTGGGGCTGTCGCCGTAGCGGTCCGGGAACGCCTGGTGGAGCGTCTCGCCGACGTGCAGACCGACGGCGGGGCCGACGAGCTGGAGCAGCGCGATCGGTCGCATCGGCAGGCCCAGCGGGTCCAGCGCCGTGTCGACGACCGACAGCGGGGTGCCGGCGTCGATCGCGTTGAAGACCTCGCTGGTGAAGCGGGTCAGCAGCCGGTTGACCACGAACGCCGGAGCGTCCTTGACCAGCACCGACGACTTGCGCAGCTCCTTGCCGACCGCGAACGCCGTGGCCACCGCCACGTCGTCGGTCCGCTCGCCCTTGATGATCTCCAGCAGCGGCAGCACGGCGACCGGGTTGAAGAAGTGGAAGCCGACGACCCGCTCGGGGTGCTCGAGGTCGGCGGCCATGTCGGTCACCGACAGCGAGGACGTGTTGGTCGCCAGGATCGCCTCGGGGGTGACGATCTTCTCCAGCTCGGCCCAGATCTGCTTCTTGAGGTCGAGGTTTTCGAAGACCGCCTCGATCACGAAGTCGGCGTCGGCGAAGACGGACTTGTCGACCGACCCGCTGACCAGGCCGCGCAGCCTGGCCGCGGTGCCCTCGTCCATCCGGCGCTTGGCCACCAGCTTGTCGATCTGGCCGCGGACGTAGTCAACGCCCTTGTCCACCCGGGTCTGGTCCAGGTCGGTCATGACGACCGGCACCTGCAGCCGGCGGGCGAACAGCAGCGCGAGCTGGGAGGCCATCAGGCCGGCGCCGACGATGCCGACCTTGGTGACCTTGCGGGCCAGCGACTTGTCCGGCACGCCCACCGGGCGCTTCGCGCGGCGCTGCACCAGGTCGAAGGCGTACAGGCTGGCGCGGGACTCGTCGCCCATGATCAGGTCGGCGAGCGCCTGCGTCTCGGCGGCCGTACCGTCTTCGAAGCTGGCGTCCTTCGCCAGCGCGAGCAGCTCGAGGGCCTTGTTGGCCGACGGCACCGCGCCGTGCAGCCGCTCGTCGAGCTGCTGCTTGGCGAAGAAGAGCACGCCCTCCCACATGTCCCTGTCGACCTCGGGGCGTTCCACGGTCACGTCGCCCTTGACGACGCCGACGGCCCACTCCAGCGAACGTTCGAGGAAGTCGGCGGCCTCGAAGATCTCGTCGGCCACGCCCATCTCGCGGGCCTGCTTCGGCCGGAGCACCTTCTGGGTCAGCGGGTTCTGCAGGATGATCTGCGCCGCGCCCGGCACCCCGATCAGGTTGGGGAGCAACTGGCTGCCGCCCCAGCCGGGGATTAGGCCGATGGCCACCTCGGGCAGGCCCAGGGCCGCAGCGCCGGTGGAGACCGTGCGGTAGTGGCAGTGCAGCGAGACTTCGAGCCCGCCGCCGAGCGCCGCGCCGTTGATGAACGCGAAGGTGGGGATGCTGCTGTTCCTCAGCCGCGCGAACACCCGGTGGCCCAGCTCGCCGAGCGCGACAGCCTGCTCCCGCTGGGTGATGAACGGCATGCCGGTGATGTCGGCACCGACGCAGAAGATGTACGGCTTGCCGGTCAGCGCGATGAACGCGGGATCGGCCTCGGTCGCGGCGGTGATGGCCTCGTCGAGCGAGCGCAGGCCGGCCGGGCCGAAGCTGTTGGGCTTCTTGTAGTCCAGGCCGTTGTCGAGGGTGATCAGCGCGGCGGGCTTGTCCAGCCCCGGCACGCGGACCAGGCGGACGAGCGCCTTGGTCACGACCTCGTTCGGGTAGTCCGGAAGCACCGTCACTTGTCGTTTCCTTCCCAGTTCGGGTTCTCCCAGATGACCGTGCCGCCCATGCCGATGCCGATGCACATCGCGTTGATGCCGTATCGCACCTCGGGGTGCTCGGCGAAGTGCCGGGCCAGCTGGGTCATCAGCCGGACGCCGGAGCTGGCCAGCGGGTGGCCGATGGCGATCGCGCCGCCCCACGGGTTGACCCGCGGGTCGTCGTCGGCGATGCCGTAGTGGTCGAGGAACGCCAGCACCTGCACGGCGAAGGCCTCGTTCAGCTCGAACAGGCCGATATCGTCGATGGTCAGACCGGCCAGGCGCAGCGCCTTCTCGGTCGACGGGATGGGGCCGTACCCCATGATCTCGGGCTCGACCCCGACGAAGCCGTAGGAAACCATCCGCATGGCAACCGGCAGGCCCAGCTCGCGGGCGGTGTCCTCGCTGGCCAGGATGGCCGCGGTGGCGCCGTCGTTGAGCCCGGCCGCGTTGCCCGCGGTGACCTTGCCGTGCGGGCGGAACGGGGTCTTGAGCGTGGCGAGCTTCGCCATCGACGTCTCGCGCGGCGCCTCGTCGACCGTGGCCAGGCCCCAGCCCTGCTCGGCGTTGCGGATCGCGACGGACACCATGTCGGGCTGCAGCTTGCCGTTCGCGTACGCCTTGGCGGTCTTCTCCTGGGACGCGAGCCCGTAGGCGTCGACGCGCTCCTTGGTGATGCCCGGCAGGCGATCATGCAGATTTTCCGCGGTCGCGCCCATCACCAGCGCGGACGGGTCGACCAGCTTCTCGGCCAGGATCCGCGGGTTGGGGTCGACGCCCTCGCCCATCGGGTGGTGGCCCATGTGCTCGACCCCGCCGGCGATGGCAACGTCGTAGGCGCCCATGGCGATGCCCCCGGCGACGTTGGTCACCGCGGTCATGGCGCCGGCGCACATCCGGTCGATGGCGTAGCCGGGCACGGTCTTGGGCAGCCCGGACAGCAGCGCGGCGGTCCGGCCGATGGTCAGGCCCTGGTCACCGGTCTGCGTGGTGGCGGCGATGGCGACCTCGTCCACCCGCTCGGGCGGCAGCTGCGGATTGCGCCGCATCAACTCACGGATACAGCGGATCACCAGGTCGTCGGCGCGGGTCTCGGCATACATGCCGCCCGCCTTGCCGAACGGGGTGCGGACGCCGTCGACGAAGACGACCTCGCGGCTTACTCGGGGCACAACAAGCCTCCTTGCAGGCGAACCCAGGGAGTGAGGTTCTCATGCTACTCGTCGGTAACTTGGTTGCCTACCTCGGTGGGGCACATCAATCGGCCGGTGTCACCGGTGGCGGTTCGGGTAGGACCTTGGCGATGCCGTCGGCGATCAGGCCTACCTGCCAGTTGCGGGCGCCGAAGCCGCGCAGCGTGTCCGCCACCGTCTGCGGGGACACGTCCTCCGGCGGGGACCAGGCCAGCCGGCGGATGAAGTCCGGGCTGATCAGGTTCTCGGGGGGCAGGGTGTGCGCCTCGGCCGTACCGATCACGATCTGCCGGCAGCGTTGCAGCCTGGCCGCCGCGACCGGGTCGCGTTCCGCCCAGCGGTGTGGCGGCGGTGGGCCGTCGACCGGCACGTTCACCGGCAGTTCGTCGTCGGGCAGCGCGCGGGCCACGTCCAGCGCGTCCAGCCACACCCGGGCCAGCCGGCGCACCGAGCGGCCGCCGAAGCCCGGCAGGCTGAGCAGGGTGCGTTCGTCCTTCGGGTCGAGTTCGGCCGCGGCGATGATCGCCGAGTCGGGCAGGACCCGGCCCGGCGCCGAGTCGCGGCGGGCCGCGACGCCGTCGCGGGCGTACCAGAGGGCGCGGACCCGGGATTGGGCGCGGGCGCCGCGGACCCGGTGGATGCCCGAGGTGCGCCGCCACGGGTCGGGGCGGCTGCGTGGCGGCCGGTCGGCGCTGGCCACCAGGGCCGCGAACTCCTCGGCGGCCCACGCGGACTTGCCCTGGCGTTCCAGCTCCGCGGCGAGCAGGTCGCGCAGGTCGGTCAGCAGCTCGACGTCCAGGGCCGCGTACGTCAGCCACGACTCCGGCAGCGGCCGGGTCGACCAGTCCGCGGCCGAGTGGTGCTTCTCCAGCGAGTAGCCCAGCAGTTGCTCGGTGAGCGCGGCCAGCCCGACCCGTTCGAAGCCGGCCAGCCGGGCGGCCAGCTCGGTGTCGAACAGCCTTCGCGGCTTCATGCCCACCTCGGCCAGGCAGGCCAGGTCCTGGCTGGCGGCGTGCAGCACCCACTCGGTCTCGGCCAGCGCCGCGTCCAGGGTGCGCAGGTCGTCGAGCGGCATCGGATCGATCAGCACCGTGCCGGCGCCCGCGCGGCGCAACTGCACCAGATAGGCCCGCTGGGTATAGCGGTAACCGGACGCGCGTTCGGCGTCGACGGCCACCGGACCGGAACCCGCGGCCATTCGCGCGACCACCTCGGCCAAGTCATCGGCGGACTCGACCGGCCGTGGCGTGCCGTCGCGGGGCGCGGTGAGAGGGACAGAGGTGGGGGCAGGCTCGGGCTCGGGACCGCCAGACATCGGGTCGGGCGGCACGGCGTGCGGTCCGTCCCCTGCTTGGTCCGGCGCGTCCCGACGGCGCAGGGGTGCTTCGTCGGTCACCAGGTAACCGTACGGGGGTACCGCCCCCGGGGTGCGCAGCCGGGTCCCGGCGCGTCGGCTCTCGATCCACTTGGCGCCGGGCGGAGCCGTTTCAGGAAGTGTTCAAGAGATATTTCAACAAACCTCGCGTGCGCCCGTCCGTAGGCACCCTTCCGTCCGTACTAGAGGACGGAGCGTCGATACCCGGGAGGCCCGCGCCGCATGACGACCGCCTACGATCCCTATGGGATGCCGGGCCCGCGCCGGCTGCCGCAGGACCCGCTGCTGAGCCTCCCCGACCACCCGTCGGGCGAGTGGTCCACGTCCCCGCGGACGGTGCCCCGGTTCGGTCATCCGCGCCCGGCGAGCGAGTTCGGCGACCCGTTCCTGTCCCTGCCGACCGGCGACGCGGCGTACCCGGTGGTGGCCGATCCGGCGACCGAGCCGGCCGTGCTCAACGGCCGCGGCCGGGGCCGGATCGCGACGATGCTGCTGGTCCTGGTCCTGCTGGTGGTCGCCGGCTGGCAGGCCTGGCGGCTGGAGGGGGTCGACAGTCGGCTCGGCACCAGCAACGCTCAGCTCGCCTCCGCGATGCAGCGCCAGGAGCAGCTCACCCAGCGGGCGGACCGGCTGGAGCAGAAGCTCGCCGCGGTCTTCGACCCCGAGGCGATCTCGTCGTCGGTGCTGCCGAGCGTCTTCCGGGTCCGGGCCGGCAACTTCACCGGTACGGCCTTCTCGGTCGGCGCCAAGGCGAAGGAGGGCGAGGCGAACCTGCTGACCAACTATCACGTGGTCGAGTCGGTCTGGACCTCGGGCGGCCGCAAGGTCTTCCTGGAGCGCGGCAAGGACGAGGTGTCCGCGACCATCGTCAAGGTCGACAAGGGCAAGGACCTCGCGCTGCTGCGCGCCACCCGCAAGATCGCCGGGCTGGACGTCGCGGCCGCGACGGTCAAGCCGGGTCAGCAGGTCGTGGTCGTGGGCGCGCCGCTGGGGCTCGAGGACACCGTGACGACCGGGGTGGTCAGCGCGTACCGGCCGGATGACGCGGACGGACCGATCATCCAGTTCGACGCCTCCATCAATCCGGGCAACTCGGGCGGACCGGTGGTGAACAGCGCGGACGAGGTCATCGGGCTGGCGACCGCCAAGGCCCGGGACGCGGACGGCATCGGCCTCGCCGTACCCATCAAGACAGCCTGCGACGCCTTCAAGATCTGTTAGTCAGCCGACGGACTGTTGGTCAGCCGGCGGAAGAGGCGCGCTGGCGGCTGCCCAGGGCGGTTACGCCCGGGGGCGGCAGGCCGGCCGTCGTGGCGAGCATGGTGCACCAGCCCTGCAGGTGTGCGCCCAGGTCGTCGGAGGTCGGCGTCCAGGACGCCCGGATCTCCAGGTCGGCCGTCGGCGCCGGGCCGGCCAGCTCGCCGAAGCGGGTCGAGGTCGTCTGCGTGATCGTGCCGCCGATCGCGGTGTAGTCCGCCGCGTGCTGCTCCAGCCCGTCGGTGAGCCAGGTCCACGCCACGGCGGGCAGCAGTGGATCGCCCGCCATGTCCGACTCCAGCTCCGCCGTGATCAGCGTGACCAGCCGCAGGTTGCCCTGCCAGGCGTCGTGCCCGTCCGGGTCGTGCAGCAGGATGAGCCGGCCACTGGCCACCTCTTCGCCGTCGCGCAGGACGGTCGCGCTCAGCGCGAAGCCGTACGGCGCCAGCCGCTGCGGCGCGGCGATCTCTTCGAGCAGGATCTCCTCGCGCGGCGCGGCAGCCCGCAGCCCGGTGACGGCGCGGGTGAACGCCTCGGGTGCGGCGGACGTGGGACCCATGCCTCGAAGCCTATGCCGATCACCGCGAAACCGGCCCACGCGGCGCGCCGCACGGACCCGTTCACTCACGTGGCACGATGTCGCGGGTGACCACGACTCTCCAAGATTCGGCGTTCATCCGGGCGTGCCGCGGCCTGCCGGTGCCGCACACACCCGTCTGGTTCATGCGGCAGGCGGGGCGCTCCCTGCCCGAATACCGCAAGATCCGCGCGGGGGTCGGGATGCTCGAATCCTGCCGCCGGCCGGACCTGGTCACCGAGATCACCCTGCAGCCGGTGCGCCGGCACTCCGTCGACGCCGCGATCCTGTTCAGCGACATCGTGGTGCCGCTCGCGGCGGCTGGCGTCGACCTGGACATCGTGGCCGGCACCGGCCCGGTGGTGGCCGAGCCGATCCGGACAGCCGCAGACCTTGAGAGGTTGCGCCTGCTGGAGCCGTCCGACGTCGGCTACGTCGACGAGGCCGTGCGCCTGCTGCTGCCCGAGCTCGGCCCGATCCCGCTGATCGGCTTCGCCGGCGCCCCGTTCACGCTGGCCAGCTACCTGATCGAGGGCGGCCCGTCGCGGACGTACCTGAAGACCAAGGCCATGATGTACGGCGAGCCGCAGCTGTGGCACGCCCTGCTCTCCCGGCTGGCCGACATCACGCTGGCGTTCCTGCGGGTCCAGATCGGCGCGGGGGTCAGCGCGGTCCAGCTCTTCGACTCGTGGGCGGGCGCGCTGTCGGAGGCCGACTACCGCCGCCACGTCCTGCCGCACTCGGCCAAGGTGCTCGCCGGGCTGGCCGGCGCCGGGGTGCCGCGGATCCACTTCGGGGTCGGCACGGCGGTGCTGCTCAAGGCGATGGGTGAGGCCGGCGCCGACGTGGTCGGGGTGGACTGGCGCACCCCGCTGGACGAGGCCACGACGCTGATCGGCCCGGACAAGGCGGTCCAGGGCAACCTCGACCCGGCGATCCTGTTCGCGCCGTGGGAGGTCGTCGAGCGCGAGGCGACGCGGGTGCTGGCCGAGGGCAAGGCCACCCCGGGCCACGTCTTCAACCTCGGCCACGGCGTCATGCCGGAAACCGACCCCGACGTCCTGACCCGCCTCGTGGCGCTCATCCATGAGGCGTGACCTGTCACATTGACGTACCCCGGTGGTCGGTGGGGTGGGTGGCCTGAGACTGTTACTTCGTGCGTAAGCGAGTGGCAGTGATCGGCGGCGGGATCGCCGGGCTGGCTGCCGCCGTGCGGATCCGGGACCGGGCGCCCGCGGACACCGAGATCATCGTCTACGAGCAGTCCGGGCGGCTCGGCGGCAAGCTGTGGACCGGCGAGCTGGCCGGCGCCACCGTCGAGCGCGGCGCCGAGTCTTTCCTGGTCGGCGGGGCGGAGGGCGGGGAGTCCGCGGCCGTGCGGTTCGTGCGCCGGCTCGGGCTGGGCGACCGCCTCGTGCACCCGTCCGCGATCCCGGCCGCCCTCGCGATCGGTGGCCTGCTGCAGCCGGTGCCCAGGGGCACGCTGGTGGGCGTACCCGGGGATCTGAGCCTGCTCGGCACGGTCGCGCGGCCGGACGCCGGCGCCGACCCGGACGAGGGCCGCCCGCTGCTGGCGCCCGGCGCCGACGTCGCCGTCGGCGCGCTGGTCCGGGCCCGCTACGGCGACGAGGTCGCCGACCGGCTGGTCGATCCCATGCTCGGCGGGGTGTATGCGGGCCGAGCCGACCGCCTCTCGCTGGCCACCACCATGCCCGCGCTGGCCCGCGCCGCCCGCGTCGAACACACCCTGGCCGGCGCCGTCCGGGCCGCCCAGGCCGCCGCGGTCCGGACGCCCGGCCGGCCGGTCTTCGGCGCTGTCGACGGCGGAATGACCCAGCTCATCGCCGCCGCGGCGGCCTTCAGCGGCGCCCGGATCAGCCTCGGCCTGCCGGTCCGCGAGATCGCCCGCACCCGGCACGGCTGGCGGCTGCTGCTGGGCCCGGTCCCGGCGCCGCAGACCGACGACGTCGACGCGGTCGTGCTCGCGGTGCCCGCCCGGCCCGCGTCCCGGATGCTCGCAGGGGTCGACCTGTCCGCCGCGGCCGAGGTCGAGGCGCTCGACTACGCCAGCGTCGCCCTGGTAGCGCTGGCGCTGCCGCCCGGCACCCCGCTGCCCGAGCTGTCCGGCTTCCTGGTGCCGCCGACCGAGGGCACCCTGGTCAAGGCCGCCACCTTCGTCACGCGGAAGTGGTCGCACCTGGGCCGCGAGGGCGGTCCGGTGATCATCCGGGCCTCGCTCGGCCGGGCCGGCGAGGAGGAGCGGCTGCAGCCGCCCGACCGCGTGCTCGTCGGGACCGCGCACGCCGAGCTCGGCCGGCTGCTCGGCGGCGAGCTGCCGCCGCCGGTCGGGTCGTGGGTGCAACGCTGGGGTGGCGGGCTGCCGCAGTACGCGCCCGGGCACCTCGACCGGGTGGCCCTGGCCCGCGCCGCGCTCGGCGGCGCGCCCGGCCTGGCCCTGGCCGGCGCCGCCTATGACGGCGTGGGCATCCCAGCTTGTGTGGCCAGCGGCGAGAGCGCCGCGGAGGACGTTCTCAAATACCTGGAGGAGAAATGACCAACGCCGCGCGGATCAACGAGCTGAACGCGACGATCCGCTACACGATGTGGTCGGTCTTCAAGGTCGCGTCGCCGCTGCCGGCCCTGCGCGAGGACCTGGTCGGCGAGGTCGACGCGCTGTTCGAGCAGCTGCTGGGCAAGGACGTCGTGGTGCGCGGCACGTACGACGTGGCGGGGCTGCGCGCCGACGCCGACATCATGGTGTGGTGGCACTCCGAGTCGCCGGACGCGCTGCAGGAGGCGTACGGGTTGTTCCGCCGCACCGCGCTCGGCCGCCACCTGGCACCGGTCTGGTCCCAGATGGCGTTGCACCGCCCGGCCGAGTTCAACAAGAGCCACCTGCCGGCGTTCCTGGCCGGCGAGGAGGCCCGCCCCTACATCTGCGTGTACCCGTTCGTCCGGTCCTACGAGTGGTATCTGCTGCCCGACGAGGAGCGGCGGTTCATGCTGGCCGAGCACGGCAAGATGGCCCGCGGCTACCCCGACGTGCGGGCCAACACGGTCGCGTCGTTCGCGCTCGGCGACTACGAGTGGATGCTGGCGTTCGAGGCCGACGAGCTGCACCGGATCGTCGACCTGATGCGTGAGCTGCGCGCCTCGACCGCCCGCCGGCACGTTCGCGAGGAAGTGCCGTTCTACACCGGCCGCCGGCGCTCGGTCACCGAGCTGGTCGCGGCGCTGCCTTAGGACCGCTTCATGGGTACGTGGGGGATGCCGTCCTCCAGGTACCCGGGTCCGGCCTGGGTGTAGCCGTACCGGCTGTAGAAGCCGGTGAGGTGCGCCTGGGCCTCCAGCGTGCTCGGCCGGTTGCCGATGACCTCCAGCGCGTGCGCCATGAGCCGGCTCGCGTAGCCGCCCTGCCGCGCGCCCGTCGCCGTGACCACCCGGCCGATCCGCTCGGTCTCCCCGTTGTCGAGGATCCGCAGGTAGGCGAGGATCTCGTCGCCCCGGGACAGCCACACGTGCCGGGTGCCGGGCTCGTCGTCGCGCCCGTCCAGCTCCGGGTACGGGCATTTCTGCTCCACGACGAACACGTCGATGCGCAGTTTCAGGATCGCGTACAGGGTGGTGACGTCGAGGTCGCGGAACGACGCCACCCGGATCTCTTCGCGGGGCTCCGGATGCATGAGTCGGATTTTAGGCGTCACCGAATCGCACCCTCGGGCGTTGGTGCAGGAGGAGCCGCGCACTCTGGAGGGGAAAATGATCAAGCGAAGCAAGCTCTTCGGCAACAAGACCCGGGTGACGTTCTGCCTGCCGAAGGATGCCCCCGACGGGGCGGTGAGCGTGGTCGGCACGTTCAACGACTGGGAGCCGGGGCTGCATGAGCTCAAGGACCGGCGTGACGGCACCCGGACGGTCACCGTACGGCTGGACCCGGGCCACTACCGCTTCCGCTACCTGGCCAGCGACGGCGTCTGGCTCGACGACGAGCACGCCGACGTGGTCGGACCGCAGGGCAGCGAGCTTCTGCTCTGAACCCTTACCGGTTACCTCCCTTTCGCCCCGCGCCGTCACTTGGCACACTGTGCGCGTGGTGAAAAAGTTCGAGGCTGACCTGACCAACGCCGTGTGGCGCCGCAGTGCCGGATCCACCCAGGCGGGAGCCGCCGCCGTCGAGGTGGCGCTGCTTGACGGCGGTGGTGTCGCCGTCCGCGACTCGCGTAAGCCGGACGGCGACGTGCTGTTCTTCACGCCGGCCGAATGGGACGCCTTCGTCGGCGGCGCCAAGGACGGCGAGTTCGACCTGTAGCGTGGCGAACATGGACATGGCGGTCTTTCCGGATATCAACCTGAAAAAGGTTCATTTCTGGGTAGTCTGCCGATATGACCATTCACGAGAGTTCTGACCTGCTGAAAAAGGTGGAGCGGTACGAGGCTGCCGTGAAGGAGCTCGAGGCTGCCCACGAGGATGTCAAGGAGGTGCTCATCGAGCCCATCCTGTTCGCCCGGTGGCAGCAGCTCGGCGCCCGGCTCGGCTTCGCGGCGGTCGACCCGGCGCGGCAGCGGGACGAGCCGAACCGTGACCTGCAGCAGCTCAACCAGCAGATCTCGGCGATGAGCGAGTCCTGGGCGCACTGACCCGATCGTGTGACGTCCGCCGCCCGGGTCCCTCTCGGCTCCGGGCGGCCCGAGGCGCTAGCGTGGCGCCATGGTCGACACCCAGTTTGAAGAGCTGCTGCGCCGGGTCCTCGAGACCGGCACCCCGAAGGCGGACCGCACCGGCACCGGGACGGTAAGCCTCTTCGGTGAGCGCCTGCGGTACGACCTGTCGCAGGGTTTCCCGCTGGTCACCACCAAGCGGGTGCACTTCAAGTCGGTCGCGGTCGAGCTGCTCTGGTTCCTGCGCGGCGACAGCAACACCCAGTGGCTGCGCGAGCGCGGCGTGACGATCTGGGACGAGTGGGCCGACGAGCACGGCGACCTGGGCCCGGTCTACGGCAAGCAGTGGCGGTCCTGGCCCACCCCGGACGGCGGCCACGTCGACCAGATCACCGAGCTGCTCGCCACGCTGCGCCGCGACCCGGACTCCCGCCGCATGATCGTCTCGGCCTGGAACGTCTCCCAGCTGCCCGAGATGGCGCTCGCCCCGTGCCACGCGATGTTCCAGTTCTACGTCGCCGACGGCCGGCTCTCCTGCCAGCTCTACCAGCGCAGCGCGGACATGTTCCTCGGCGTGCCCTTCAACATCGCCAGCTACGCGCTGCTGACGCAGCTGATCGCGGCGCAGACCGGGCTGGTGCCCGGCGACTTCATCTGGGTCGGCGGCGACTGCCACATCTACGCCAACCACGTCGAGCAGGTGCGCGAGCAGCTGAGCCGGCCCGCGTACGACTTCCCGACGCTGGAGATCGCCCCGGCGGAGTCGCTCTTCGACTACACCTACGAGGACCTCTCGCTGGTCGGCTACCAGCACCACCCTGCCCTGCAGGCACCGGTTGCGGTGTGACTATTCACTTGATCTGGGCCGAGGCGCATGACGGCGTGATCGGGGCGAAGGGCGCGATCCCCTGGCATGTGCCGGGGGAGCAGGCGACCTTCCGCGAGCGCACGATGGGCGCGACCGTGGTGATGGGGCGTGCCACCTGGGATTCGCTGCCGGAGCGGGTCCGCCCGCTGCCCGGTCGGCGCAACGTGGTGCTGACCCGGCAGCTGGGCTGGGCGGCCGCTTTCGGCGCGGTCGAGGCTTTTGGCTCGGTCGAGGAGCTGTTGCGGGTGCACGACGATTTCTGGGTGATGGGCGGGGCCGCGGTCTACACCGCGCTGCTGCCGCACGCCGACCACATCGTGCGAACCCGCATCGACCTCGCGGTCCCCGGCGACACCTTCGCCCCCCGGCTCGGGCCGGAGTGGCGGCTCGCCGCCGGTGCCGAGACGCGGACGTCGGACACCGGCGTGCAATACACGGTGGAGGAGCTTATTTCGGATCGAGCTTGATCGACAGGCTGTTCACGCAGTGCCGGGTGTTCTTCGCCGTCATCATCTCGCCCTTGAAGACGTGGCCCAGGTGGCTGTCGCACCGGGCGCAGCGGATCTCCGTGCGGACCATGCCGAGGCTGCGGTCCTCGATCTCGCGGATCGCGCCCGGGATGGCGTCGTCGAAGGACGGCCAGCCGCAGTGCGAGTCGAACTTGGTGTCGCTCGGGTAGAGGGCGGCCCCGCAGGCCCGGCACTCGTAGGTGCCCTCGGTCTTGGTGTCGACGTACTCGCCGCGCCAGGCCGGCTCGGTCCCGCCCTGGCGCAGCACCCGGAACTCGTCGGGACTCAGGCGGACCCGCCACTCATCTTCGGTGGTGGGCAGGGTGGTCTTGTCGGTTGCCATGCCTCAAAGGTACGTCGGTACGGCGGCGGCGCACCGTCAGTGCGCCGACCGGCCGGGCGGCAGCCGTTGAGCAGCCATGGATGCAGCGCGATTCAGCCCCACCTGGCAGCAGGCCCTCGCTCGTGGCACGTACCTCGGCGTGCTCGGCTCGGTGGTGGGGGTGTCGGCCGGCCTGCTCGCCTTGGTGGTGGCTCTCACCTGGACGACGGCCGCGGCGCCACCACCGTGGGTCTGGCCGGTGCTGGCGTTCGGCCCGCCGCTGGTCGGCGCGCTGGCCGGGGTGCTGGTGCGGCCCCGACTCGGCGTCCACAGCGTGACGCCGTTCGGCGTGGGTGTCGAGCCGTGGAGCAGGGTCGTGGACCTGCGGGCCGAGCGGCGCGGGGCGCGCACCGTGGTCTCGGTCTACTTCGAGTCCGGCGCGAGCGTGCAGTTGCGGGCGCCGTACACCGGGGAATTGTTCGCCGCCGACCCGCAGTTCGAGCTCAAGGTCTTCGCCCTGTCGCACCTGTGGCGCAGCCACCGGTTCGGCGGGGTGCCGCTCTGATCCCTCTTTCGATGGGACTCCTCCCGGGCAATGCGACTAAAACGGGCATTAGCCGCTAAGCTCCCACCCGGACCAAGACTGACTTACCGCAACAGAACGGATGCCCTTCATGAGTTTGACGCGCCGGTTGGCCGCTGGACTGCCCGCGGCCGGCGTCACCGTCCTCGCCGCACTGGCCCTCACCGGGTCCCCGGCCGCTGCGGCGGGCGACGAGTCCGCCGCTCGCGCCAAGCAGCCCGCCGTGATGACCACGCCGTGTTCCGAGGTGCCGCGCGGCGAGAAGTGCGACTACGGGAACGCCGGCAACCAGACGCCGGGCAGCAACGGCTCGGCACCCGCCGCCACCAGCACCGGGCCGACCCGTGGCAACGGCGGCTACGGCAGCGAGAGCCCCGCGCCGTCGCCGACCCCGTCGACGCCGACCGCCAGCGTCAACACCGTACCGCCGGGTGGTGAGCTCCCGGCGACCTCGCCGGCGCCGAGCGGCAGCACCCCGGGCGGGGTCAGCGCGGGCGGCACGCTCCCGCTGACCGGCGCACCGATGGGGCTCACCCTCACGCTCGGTGGCCTGCTGGTCATCGGCGGCGCGAGCGCCGTTTACTACGCGCGGCGCCGGCGCAGCGCCTGAGCCGGCAAATGCCCCGAAAGGCCGTCCCCGGGATCTTCCGGGGGCGGCCTTCGCCGTTGCGGGATTAAGGTCGTCGCATGGCGCAAACGTCAAAGTCACCCGCCGTCGAGGTCGAGGTCGCCGGCCATCCGGTACGGCTGAGCAGCCCGGACAAGGTCGTCTTCCCGCAGCAGGGCTACACCAAGCGGGACGTGTTCGAGTACTACCTGGCGGTCGGCGACGGCATCATGCGCGCGCTCGACCACCGGCCGACGACGCTGCAACGCTTCCCCGACGGCGTCGAGGGCGAGATGTTCTTCCAGAAGCGGATCGCCACCCGGGGCGTGCCGCCGTGGGTCGAAAGCGCCACGATCACCTTCCCGAGCGGGCGCACCGCCGACGAACTCTGCCCGGCCGACCTGGCGCACGTCGCCTGGGCGGCCCAGATGGGCACGATCGTCTTCCACCCGTGGCCGGTGCGGGGCGCGGCCCCCGACCAGCCGGACGAGCTGCGCATCGACCTCGACCCGCAGCCGGGCACGGACTTCCAGGACGTGGTCACCACGGCCGGCGTGGTGCGCGAGGTCCTGGCCGACCTGGGCTGGACCGGCTACCCGAAGACCTCCGGCGGCCGCGGCGTGCACGTGTACGTCCGGATCGCGCCGGCACACTCCTTCGTGGCGGTCCGGCGGGCGGCGATCGCGCTGGCCCGTGAGGTGGAACGCCGCAACCCCGACCGGATCACCACGTCGTGGTGGAAGGAGGAGCGCGGCGAGCGGGTCTTCCTGGACTACAACCAGACGGCCCGGGACAGGACGATCGCGTGCGCGTACTCGCTGCGGGCCAACGCCCGGGCGACCGTCTCCACGCCGGTCACCTGGGCCGAACTGGCCGAGGCGGAGCCGGACGACTTCGACCTGCGCACCGTGCCGAAGCGGTTCGCGAAGATCGGCGACCCGCACGCGGCGATCGACGACGTCGCCTACGACATCGCGCCGCTGCTGGAATGGTCGGCCCGCGACGAGAAGGCGGGCCTGGGCGACCTGCCGTATCCCCCCGACCACCCGAAGATGCCGGGCGAGCCCAAGCGGGTCCAACCCTCCAAGGACCGCGACCGGGACCGCACCCAGTAACTTGCCCCTATGAACAAGATCCCCACCGTGTTCCGCCGCGATCCGGACGACCGCAAGCACGTCCTGCCCGAGGCCAACCCCGACTGCCAGTGGGTCCTCGACGGCGAGGGAACGCCGACGCGCAAGTACGACGGCACCTGCGTCATGCTCGACGAGGACGACACCTGGTGGGCGCGGCGCGAGGTCCGGCCGGGCCGGGAGCGGCCGCCCGGCTACCGCCCGGTGATGACGGACGAGGTCACCGGCAAGACCATGGGCTGGGAGCCGATCGAGCAGTCGGCGTACGCGAAGTACCACGCGGAAGCCCTCGCCGCCGCGCCCGAGCGGCGCAGCCCCGGAACCTACGAACTGATCGGTCCGAAGATCAACGGCAACCCGGAAGCGGTACGGGGCCACGAACTCGTCCCGCACGCCGAGGCCGAGAAGCTGGACGTGCCGCGTGACCTGGCCGGCCTCCGCGACTGGCTGCTGGCGCACCCCCGGTACGAGGGCATCGTCTGGCACCATCCGGACGGCCGCCGGGCCAAGCTGAAGCACCGCGACTTCGCCTGATCCGGCAGCCTTGGCGCCACAAGATCTCCGCACAGCCTCGGCTCGGCTCGGCGTCCGAGCGGGTTTCGGCCTGCTGGGGGCGTTCTTGTGGCGTTCGGGCGCATTCGGCACCGCGCCGCTCAAAGGTCTCTCGGCGGATTGGATTGGCTCGGTGCCTGAGCACAGTTTGGCCCGTGGCATTCGGGCACTACGTCCAGCTGATGGACTCGCTCCCGCATGCTGAGCGCAGCGACCACCTGCTGAACATCCCGTCCCACAGCGCGGACTCAAACCTCACAAACGACCCATACCGCTGCCGCCGGCCGCGATCTTGATGACGTAGGCCGCCGAGCGAGTGTTGTTCGGGGGTGCCTCGCGTGCTGTCGGCAACGCCCGTCAGGGTGACGTGCGGCTCCAGCAGGGCGGGCTGCGCCGCTCCGGTTTCCGGAGGGGTGCGGGGTGGCGATTTAGATGAGTTCGGGTTCGGTCGGCAGCTGGGCGTATCAAGGTCCGCAGCGTGAGGTCGGCGAGGGCTGCCGGCGGTCCGGCAGCAGCCGCTGATGCTGGACCTTGGTGCGCAGCGGTCTGCTCCGTGCCCGCCCGTATCAAGGTCGCGGAGACTGGCAGCGATATAGGACGTTATGTGAGGTTGTGGTCCGGGATGTGGGACGAGATGCCCAGGATGTGGTGACGGTGCCCGGTGGGTGGGATCGGGGTGCATCAGCTGGACTGCCGCCGGAGCGGTAAGGGGCGGTGCCGGCGGGGAGTGGTTTCGGTGAGTCGCCCTGACCGGTGGTGGGTGCGACCGCTGCGTGATCCTCGACGAGGGTGTCGCCGGGGCCGGGGCCGGGGCCGGGGCCGGGAAGGCCAGGCTGGCGGTTCGGTCCCGGGGTCGCCGACCGGGGCGATTGTGGTGTGGGTGGGTGCGGAGCGGACCACTCCGCCGCAAGATCCGGCCGCGGGCCCGGGAGGATCGGCTGGCGAAAGCTGGTGATGCGGAAAGTCTCCTCGGCGCCCGGTGTCGGGTGGATCCTCGCGGCGGCGGCGGCGGCCCGGTCGCGGTAGGTGTCCGCCGCGAAGCCACTCGAACAGGGTGTTGCCGAATGGCGTCGGGTCACTCCCGAACAAGACTCCATGCACGCCGCAAGTCTCCAAGATCTGAGTACTTGCGCGCTGCACACCGAGCGGACGAACCGTGCACCCGCTGCTACAGCTTGATCTTGAAGCCCTGGTGTGATGCCTCGAAGCCCAGCGCAGCATAGAAGCGGTGTGCGTCCGTGCGGCGCTTGTCCGTGGTGAGCTGGGCCAGGCCGCAGCCGCGCTCCCGGGCCCGCTCCAGTGACCAGGCCATCATCGCCCGGCCGACCCCGCGCCCTCGCAGATCGCTGCGGACCCGGACGGCTTCGATGGTCATTCGTTCCGCGCCGCGCCGGCTCAGCGACGGGGTGAAGGTGAGCTGGCAGGTGCCGACCACCTTGCCGTCCTCGTCCGCCACGATCAGCTCGTTGCGTGGGTCGGCGTCGATTGCCTCGAATGCCGCCCAGAGTGCCGCGTCTACGGACTCCGGTGTGGCGGCCTCGGGTTGGCGGGAGCGGGCTATCTCGTCGTCGGCGAGGAGTTCGAGGATTGCGGGTAGGTCGGCGCGGGTCGCTCCGCGAAAGATCACTTGGGCCACCCGGTCATCCTGACACGCCCGGCGGGCTGAGCCGCTGACCAGCCACCGCGGTGCACGATGGCCAGATGCGACTGCTGCTGATTCCGGCGCGGTGGGTCTATCGCGGGCTCATCTGGCTCGCCAACTCGCCGCGCACGCTGATTCTTTCCTACCTGATCCTCATCGCCACGTGCAGTGTGCTTTACCACTTCATCGAGAAGGTGACCTACGGCGACGCCCTGTGGTGGGCCGTGGTCACCGCGTCGACGGTCGGCTACGGCGACCTGTCACCCAAGACCGGCGAGGGCCGGCTGATGGCGGCCTTGCTCATCTCGATCATGGTGTTGATCGTCGTCCCGCTGATCACGGCGCACTTCGCCAGCAAGCTCATCGTCGATCACGACGCGTTTCAGCACGAGGAGCAGGAAGAGCTGAAGGACAACCTGCGGCGCGTGCGTCAGCTGCTGGAGGAGCTGGCCGCCCGGGAGGGGATCACTGCGGCGGGCAGCGCAGGCCCTCCTTCGGCACCCGCAGATCGATGAGGTAGCCGTCGACGGCGTCCACGATGCACTTGGTGCTGGGATACGCGGTGTGTCCCTCGCCCTCCCAGGTGAGGACCTGCCCGGTGCCGAGCATCTTGGCCAGCTCGGCGGTGTTCTCGTATGGCGTTGCCGGGTCGCCCGTCGTGCCGACCACCACGATCGGCGGCGCGCCGGTGGCGGCGCCGGCCGGGTAGGGATCCCGGGCGCCAGGCCAGAACGTGCACGGCAGCATGCCCATTGCCAGTGCGGCGCCGAACAGCGGATATTTCTTGCGCCACTCGGTCTGCAGCTGGCGGACCTTTTCCACGGTGGGGGCGCCGGCGGTGTCCGCGCAGTTCACCGCGAGGTTGGCGTCGAACAGGTTGGAATAGCTGCCGTCCCGCTTGCGGTCGGCATATTGGTCGGCCAGCTCGAAGATGCCCGCCGCGTCGCCGGCCTGCAGGTCGTCCACCGCCTTGGCGAGCTGCTGCCAGCCCGACTCGGTGTAGAGCGACGAGATCACCGCCACGAAGATCCACCCGGAGGTGGCCTCGCGGCCGTCGGGGCCGTCGACCGGGGACGCCGCCGCCTTGGCCAGGGCGTCGTTGACCGCGCCGCGGGCGTCCGGCGCGATCGGGCACTTGCCGGCGTTGGCCTTGCACCAGGTGCTGAAGTTGGTGAACGCGCGCTCGAAGCCCTTGGCCTGCGACTCGGAGCCGGCGACGAAGTCCTGCTTCGGGTTGATCGCGCCGTCCAGCACCAGCGCCCGGATCTTGTCCGGGAAGAGCTGGGCGTACGTGGCGCCGAGCAGGGTGCCGTAGGAGAAGCCCAGGTAGGTGGTCTTCTGGTCGCCGACGGCCGTGCGGATCGCGTCCATGTCGCGGGCCGCCTGCTCGGTGGAGAACAGCGGCAGCTGGGCGCCGTATTTCTGGCCGCAGCCGTCGGCGATGCGCTTGTTGAGCGCGACGACCTCCTGGAACTCGGCGTCGGTGCGCGGATCCGGCGGCGCCGCGAACGACGCGTCCTGGTCTTTGCTGCTGATGCACTTGATCGGGGCGGAGCGCCCGACGCCGCGCGGGTCGAAGCCGACGATGTCGAACTGGTTGGTCACCTCGGTCGGCAGGCCGCCAAGCTTCTGCCCGAAGGACAGGTAGACGGCCGTGTCGATGCCGGAGGCGCCGGGGCCGCCCGGGTTGACCAACAGCGACCCGATCCGGTCGCGTTGGGTCGCGGAGCGGATGCGGATCATCGCGACGTCGTAGGTCTCGCCGGACTGCGGGGCCGCCCAGTTGCGGGGCACGGCCACCGACGCGCAGTCGTAGGTCATGCCGGTCGCGGCCTGGCCGACCAGCTTTTGCGGCACGTCGGGGCAGGGGGCCCACTGCGCCTGCGTGCCGGGCACCGCGGGCGGCGCCTTGCTGCCGGTGGCGACGGGCGCGGTGCCGTCGGAGTCGTCGGGGGCGAAGACCGGCAGCGTGCAACCGGCGGTCGCGATGACCGCGACGACCAGTGCGGCCAGGACCATTCGGGGGGTACGCGGCACAGTGCGCGGCCTTTCTCGATCGGCTCTTGCTCGCACGAGGCTAGCCGAGAAGTCTGACAACCTTGCTCAGCGGCTCGTCAGCACGTCCGCGAGCTGGAACCGCACCGGCCGTTCCAGCTGCAGATAGGTGCACGAACCCGGCTCGCGATCCGGGCGCCAGCGCTCGAACTGCGCGGTGTGCCGGAACCGCAGGCCCTCCATGTAGTCGTAGCGCACCTCGACCACCCGTTCGGGGCGCAGCGGCACGAAGGACAGGTCCTTGCCGTTGTTCCAGCGGCTGACCTCGTTCTTGCGGGGGGTGCGCTCGCCCTGCTCGTGCGCCGCCCAGTTCCACGGGTGCCCCTCGAACGTGGTGACCAGGTCCTGCATCTCGGTGAAGAGCTCCTCGCGGACCGCCATCGAGAACGAGCCGATGACGCCGACCGAGACCAGCACGTCGCGCTCGTCGTAGAGGCCGAGCAGCAGCGAGCCGATCCGGTTTTCGCCGGACTTGTGCACGCGGTAGCCGGCTACCACGCAGTCCGCCGTACGCTTGTGTTTGATCTTGGTCATGACCCGCTTGTCCGGTTCGTAGCCCAGATCCTTGCCCTTGGCGATCAGCCCGTCCAGGCCGGCGCCCTCGAACTGGGCGAACCACCGGCGCGCCGTCTCCAGGTCGTCGGTGGCCGGGGTGACGTAGACCGGGGGCTTCGCGTCGGCCAGGCATTCGACCAGGCGGGCCCGGCGCTCGGCGAAGGGCAGCGTGGTCAGGTCCTCGTCGCCCAGCGCCAGCAGGTCGAAGGCGACGAAGCCCGCCGGGGTCTGCTCGGAGAGCAGCTTGACCCGGCTCGCCGCGGGGTGGATGCGCTGCTGCAGGGCCTCGAAGTCGAGGGTGTTGCGCCCGGTGTCGGCGACGATGATCTCGCCGTCGATCACCGCGCGGGCCGGAAAGTTCGCCAGCACGGACTCGACGACCTCGGGAAAGTAGCGGGTCATCGGCTTCTCGTTGCGGCTGCCGATCTCCACCTCCGCGCCGTCGCGGAAGATGATCGACCGGAAGCCGTCCCACTTGGGCTCGTAGAGCTGGCCGGCTGGGATGTCCGCGACGGGCTTGGCCAGCATCGGCTTCACGGGCGGGTTGATCGGCAGGTCCATCGGCCCAGTCTCCCCGTTCCCGGCCGGAAAGGAAGCCCGGACGCTCCCAGCGGGCCGGAAAGGAAGCCCGGTGGCCGGAAACGAAGACGCGGGGATCAGGCGATGGAGACGTGCGGGCGGCGCCGGAGCCGGAGCGTCGCGGCGATGGCGACCAGGGTCAGGAACACGGCCAGCGCGATGGCCGCGTGGATCGATCCGCGGACCACGTGGTCCGGGCCCGCGCCGCTCTCGACCGCGTAGACGCCGATCTCCCGGGTGAACCAGAACGGCAGGGCGTGCGCGGCCGCCTTGTCCGGGTTCAGCATCATCTGCATGGCCACCACGGTGAGCAGCACCAGCATCCCCTCGAGCTCCCGGGGCAGCACCGCGGCCACGGCCAGCCCGAGCGGCGGCGCCACCGCGACGGTCAGGGCCAGGATCAGGGCGATCGCGTCGTAGCGAACATCGTCCAGGTCGAAGCGGATCAGCAGGAAGTACGGCACGGCGAGGGCCAGCCCGAGCGTCCACAGCGCGACCAGCCGGCCCAGATACAGCTGATGGGTGGCGTAGCCGGACAACCGCAGCCGGGGCTCGATGCCACGGGCCGCGTTGCCCGCGAACAGCGCGGCGGTGCTCAGCGTCCACCCGATGCCCAGGCTCACGAAGCGTACCGACTGCCAGTACGCCTCGCCGCGTCGGCTGTAGTAGAACGCCAGCGGCAGCAACGCCAGCAGGACGAGCACGCCGCGGCGCCGGGAGACCTCCCGCAGCGCCATCTCGGCAACGACCAGGGTCTTCTTCATCGCGGGCCGCCAGGGGTCAGGTCCAGCACGGTGTCGGCCCGTTCGAGCTCGCTGAGCCGGTGGGTGACGACGACGATCGCCTTGCCGGCGTCGCGCAGGCGCCACACCTGCTGCCAGAAGTCCAGGTAGGTGCCGTTGTCGAAGCCCTGGTACGGCTCGTCGAGCAGCAGCACGTCCGGGTCGCCGAGCTGGCCCAGGACCAGGTTCAGCTTCTGGCGGGTGCCGCCGGACAGGTGCCGGGCCTCCCCGGCGCGCTCGGCGCCCGGCCAGTCGAGGGCCGCGGCGGCCGCGCGACCCTGCGCCCGGGCGGCGGCACGCGAGCTTCCGCGCCCGGCGCCCACCAGCATGAAGTGCTCGTCGGCGGTGAGGAAATCCGCGGTGCCGCCGTCCTGCGGGCAGTAGCCGACCGTGCCGCTCAGCTCGACCCGGCCGGAGTCGGGGGACAGCAGCCCGGCGCAGATGCGCAGCATGGTGCTCTTGCCGCTGCCGTTGGCGCCGATCAGTGCCACCACCTCGCCGGCGCGCACGCTGAGGTCCACGCCGTCGAGGACGGTGCTGCGCCCGTACCGTTTGGTGATCTTGGTGGCTCGGAGCCGCACCTCGCCGGACGGCGGCCGGCGCAGCTCCAGGGTCGCGCCCCGCAGGCTGTCCACGATGGCCGCGGCGTAGGCGACGGGCGGCCCGAAGGCCAGCAGCGGCGGCCGGCCACTGTCGCGCAGGTGCGCGGCGGCCTCACCGACCGGGCCGGCCGGGTCGACCCGGCGGCGGCGCAACTCGGCCGCTAGCGCGGCGAGCCAGTCATCGACAGTCACGGGACCTCCAGGAAGGTGTTGACGTTGCCCACGAAAGCGGCCCAGTCGGTGCCCGCGCTGCGCAGGGTCGCGGCGCCCTCGTCGCTGAGCCGGTAGTACTTGCGGGGCGGCCCGCCGGAGCCGGCCCGCCAGTCGGTCGCCAGCAGGCCGAGGCGCTCCAGCCGGAGCAGGGCCGGATAGAGCGTGCCGCCGGCGATGGTGCCGAGGCCGCCGTGCTCGAGCCGCTGGGCGATCTCGTAGCCGTAAGACTCGCCGCGGGCGAGCGCGCCCAGCACACACAGGTCGAGGACCCCGCGCAACCATTGCGCCCGCCGTTCCATGGGCAACAAGGTAGCACCACTACCTAGTGCACAATCGTCGGCATGACCGTCCGGGATCTCCGCGGCCTCACCACCGGCGAGTTCGGCCGCCGATCCGGACTTTCCGTCAAGGCGCTGCGCCTCTACGACCTGTCCGGCCTGCTGCCGCCGGCCGAGGTGGATCCGGTGAGCGGCTACCGCCGGTATGCGGTCGCCCAGCTCGACCGGGCCCGCCGGATCAGCCTGCTGCGCCGCCTGGACATGCCGCTCGCCGTCGTCGCCGAGGTGCTGGGCGGCTCCGACGCCGACGCGGCGGTCCGGCTCGATCGCTGGTGGGCGGCGCAGGAGCAGGCCACGGCGGCCAGGCGCAGCAGCGTCGGCTGGTTGCGCATGCACCTCGTCGCGGCGGCCCAGCCGGCCGTGCCGTATGAGGTGCGCCGGCGCGAGGTGCCCGCCGCCAAGGTCGCGTCGATCCGCCGGGAGACCGACCAGCAGGGCCTCGTCGACACCATCCGGGAGCTGCAGTGGCGGCTGCGGGACCAGTTGGCCGGCGCCACCTGCACCGCCGAGCACTGGGTGATCTACCACGGGTTCGTGACGCCGGAGAGCGAGGCGTCGATCGAGGTCTGCGTGCCGTTCACCGGCCCGGCCGAGCCCGCCGGCTCGATGGTCATCCGCCGGGAGCCCGCGCACACCGAGCTTGTCGCCACGGTCACCCGCGACGACTGCTTCTACCCCCGGATCATGCAGGCCTACGACGCCCTGGCGCGGCACGTCGACGCCGAGGGGCTGGCGCTGGCCGCGCCCGTACGGGAGGTCTATCTCGCGCGGTGGGACGCCATCGCCGGGAGCGACCCGTTCGTGCATGTGGCCCAGCCGGTGGGGGACGTCCTACCGGACGAGTAGCGCGACCAGCCGGTCCAGCTCGGCGGAGGGGTCCGCGGCCAGGCCCATGTGCACCGGGCCGGCCTGCAGGATCGTGCTGCGTGGCGCGATCAGCCAGCGGAAGCGCTCGCCGAGCTTCATCTCGCGGGCCGCGCCGCCGTCCGCCCCGCCGGCGCAGGTGATCTCCCAGGACTGCAGCGACGCCCGGATGCCGTCCAGGTCGGCGTTCGGGTCCAGGGCGAGCAGCCGGGGCTCGTGCAGGTGGGTGCGGGCGGCCAGGAAGTCGAGCCGATGGCTGTAGAGGACCACCCCGACGTTGATCAGCTCGCCGCGCTCGACCCGGGGGACCGCGCGGATGATCGCGTACTCGTACGGAATCCTCACGCTGTGCCCCCGGGGAGCCAGGCTGACGGTTGGGCGGCGCGGGCCAGCAGGTGGCCGAGGTAGGCGTCGCGGGCCTGCTCGGGGCCGGCGAAGTCGAACTCCGCCAGCCACTCGTCCGGCACCAGCCCGATGACCTCTTCGAGCAGCGCGGGTGTGAGCTGGGCGGCCAGCTCAGGGCCGGCGGTCGGCAGCGCGGTCGCGTACGGCTTCAGCACGTGGTCGTCCCACTTGTACGCCCGGTGCACCACCTGTGCCGCGCGCGGCCAGTTGTGGTGGAAGTAGAGCGTCGCGCCGTGGTCGATGAGCCAGAGGCCGCCGTGCCAGATCAGCAGGTTCGGGTTGCGCCAGCTCCGGTCGACGTTCTCCACGAACGCGTCGAAGGCCAGCGTGCGGGAGGCCAGCTCGGCGTCGACCGGGTGCGCCACCGGGTCGAAGCCCAGCGCGCCGGGCAGGTAGTCCATCCCGAGGTTGGCGCCGGCGCTGGCCTTGATCAGCTCCTGCACCTCCTCGTCGGGCTCGGCCCGCGCGACGACCGGGTCGAGCTCGACGACGACCAGCTGCGGCACCGGCAGCCCGAGCCGCCGGGCCAGCTCGCCGGAGATCACCTCGGCGACGAGCGCCTTCGGCCCCTGCCCGGCGCCGCGGAACTTGACCACGTAGGTGCCGAGGTCAGCGGCCTCGACGATGCCGGGCAGGGAGCCGCCCTCGCGCAGCGGGGTGACATAACGGATGGCGGTGAGCTCTGACAACACGCGCCAACCCTAGTGGTCCCCTCAGACGGTGTCGGGGCCGCGGCGGCGCAGGTCCTCGACCTTGGTCATGGCGTCGCGCAGGTCGGTCAGCCATTCCTCGGTGTGCTCGCCGACCAGGCGTACGCACCAGGCCAGCGCCTCGGAGCGGCTGCGGGCCACCCCGGCGTCGACCAGGGTGTCGAGCACCAGCCGCTCGGGCTGGCGCAGCCGGGTCATCACCGGCGCGGAGAGGTGGGTAAACAGCTCCTGGCCGTCGCCGCAGCGCACGCCCCAGCTGACCTTGCGCTGGTAGCGGTGCTCCACCTGGAGGGCGACCTTGATCCGGTCGTCCCGGGTGTCCTCGCGGAACTGGTGGATCCGCCCGGCCTGCGCGGCGGACCGGTCGGCGTCGGTGGCGTCGGCGCCCAGCTCGGGCGTGGGGACCCGGCCCCAGATGATGATCTCGTCGCGGTCGACGACGACCTCGGGCGGTTCGGTGAACCAGCCGTCGGGCGCCGCGCCGGTGATCCAGGCGGCGGCGTCATCGGCGGCGGGCGGCTCGGTACGGGCCCCGGTGGGTGGACGGAAGCGCATGTGGGAACCTCCAAGCGAAACGATGATTACATGCTTACACAGTTGCACTGCTTACGCCAAGGGGGTTCGTTCAGCAGGCCGCAGGTGTCCGGGTCCGGGATTCGTCGCGGCAACATAGGCCCAATGTTACGATGATAGGATGCTGTCCTGGCAGCACAACGCCCGGACCGTATCCATCTGGACTGTCACCGGCCGGATGAAGAACGTCGCGTACACCGGCTCTCCGGACCAGCTCAAAGCCGTCGCCACCCTGCCAGTCGGTGAGTCCGACCTGGTCCACCGCGACGACATGTGGTTCCTCTACGCCACCGTCGAGATCCACGAGGCGGAGCTGATTGACCCGGACGGGTTCCTCGGCGTCGACATGGGCATCGCCAACATCGCCTACGACAGCGACGGCACCCGCTACGCCGGCACCCGGCTCAACGGCTACCGACGTCGGCAACTACGGCTGCGTAAGCGGCTGCAAGCCAAGGACACCAAGTCCGCCCGCCGGCTGCTGGCCCGACGCCGCCGTAAGGAAGCGCGGCATGCCGCGAACGTCAACCACAGCATTGCCAAGAGCATCGTGACCGAGGCTGCACGCACCGGTCGTGGTATCGCCGTCGAAGACCTGACGGGGATCCGCGGCCGGGTCCGGCTCCGCAAGCCCCAACGGGTCACCTTGTCCTCGTGGTCGTTCCACCAGCTCGGCAGCTTCCTGGCCTACAAGGCCCGCCGGGCCGGTGTGCCGCTGGTCGAGGTCGACCCGCGGTACACCTCCCAGACCTGTAGCCGGTGCGGTCACCGCGACAAGCGCAACCGCCCCGACCAGGAAACGTTCCATTGTCGGTCGTGTGGGGTCGTTGTCCACGCCGATCACAACGCGGCTCTGAACATCGCCCAGCGCGGTGTCGAGGGTTGGGGCGCCGTCAACCGCCCACACGCGGCCTGACCTCGCAGCCAGCGAGGAAGAGACCTGCAAATCCACCCATTCATGAGCGGGTAGTTGACCTGTCAGAGGACAAACGCGTCGGTCCAGAGCTGGCGGGTGCGGCCGGAGAGGGCGTCCATCAGGGCCACCGCCTGGCTGTCGGTCAGCGCCGCCACGAAGTCGATTACCGCGCGCCCGCGGGCCCGGTAGATCCGGTCCGGGGTGCCCTCCGGCAGCTCCGCCTCGGCGAGCTCCACCAGGTCGCGGATGCGGCGGGGGAGCCGCTCGGTCTCGTCCGGGTCGGCCAGCCAGGCCAGCAGCGACTCCACCAGCGAGCCCACCAGCCGGGCCTGGCCGCGCTGGTGCAGGGCCAGGTCCGGGCGGGCCAGCACGAACCTGTTCTGGACGAACTTGAGCACCTGCACCTCGTGCCACTGCGCCGGGGCCAGCAGCACGTGCCCGGAGCGCACCGCCGGGCTGTCGGTCACCTCGATCGAGGTCACCAGGCGCCGGGTCCAGGTCGCGGAGAAGGCCGCCACCTGGGCCTCCGCGTCCAGGGAGCCGTCGAACGCCTCGGCCAGCAGGCCGTCCACCAGCTCCGCGCGGACCTGCTCCACCGCCGCCGCGAACGCGTCGTCGTCGCTGATCCAGCTGTCCTTGCGGTGCAGTTGCCGGCGCAGCGCCTCGATCGAGCTGCCCGGGCGCCGCTGCGCGTGCGCCAGGTCCTCGTCCGGGACCGTCCGGAACGACGAGCGCTGCCACGCCGTCAGCTCCGCCGCCACCGAACCCTGCTGCAGCACCCCGACCCGGTGCACGTCCTCAAGGTCGTGGATCGCGTACGCGATGTCGTCGGCCGTGTCCATCACCGAGGCCTCGGCGGTCTGCTGCCAGTCGGCGACCCGCCCGGCGAACGGCAGCCGGGCCTCCGCCATGTCGTCGACCTCGGTGGTGTACGCGCCGAACTTCAGCGAGCCGGCGTCCGGGTCGTCCGGTGGCGCCGCCGCACCGCGCGGTGGCGGGTCCATGAGCCGGGGATGCGGCGACGGGTGGGTATGGCGGGTCCACGGGTACTTGAGGATCGCCGCGCGGGTGGCGGCCGTCAGGTTCAGACCGATCGTGGCCTGGCCGCGGATCTCGGTGCTGGTCACTATCCGGTACGACTGGGCGTTGCCCTCGAAGCCGTCGCGCAGCCCCAGCCGCTGCCGGGCGAGCTGGTCCAGCACCCGCTCGCCGAGGTGGCCGAACGGCGGGTGGCCGAGATCGTGCGCGAGCGCGGCGGCCTCGACCACGTCCGGGTCGCAGCCGCCGAGCTTGTCCAGCACGTCGGCGTAGCGGGCGTCCGCCACCAGGCGTTCCGCGATGGCCCGGCCCACCTGGGCCACCTTCAGGCTGTGGGTGAGCCGGTTGTGCACCAGCAGCCCCACCCCGCCCGGGCTGATCACCTGGGTGACGCCGCCGAGCCGGGCGAAGAACGGAGAACTGACGATCCGGTCCCGGTCCACTCGGTAGGGGCTGGCGGCTAGGTCACCAGGGGCGACGAGACTGTCACCGAAGAGGCGTCGGGCGCGCGGATCGTCCATGCGCCCGACGCTAATGCATCAGCTCAGCGGGACTGCAGCGCGTCCAAGGCCACCGACATCGCTGCGACCAGGCGCCGGTCCAGCTGCGGGTCGTGGATGGTCACGACGTACTTGTCGCGCAGGCCCCACTTCTTGACCACCGAGAACGCCGGGCGGCCGGCCAGCAGGAACTCGAAGTGGTACGGCAGCCAGGACAGCGAGTCGACGAACCGGCGCAGGATCGCGACGGTCAGGTTGGTCTCCCGGCCGATCATCTCGCCGTAGCCGGGCTGCTCGAGGTGCCACGTCGAGCGCAGCAGCGATTCCTTGAAGTTCTTGCGGAACAGGCCGATAGGACTACCGGCGGTGTCCGTGATGTCGTAGGTGGCGCCGAGGTCGAGGACCTGACGGGCCTTGAAGCCCAGGACGGGGGTCGTCTTGGTGTCGTCGGTGTAGAGGGTCACCTGCTCCTTGAACGCCATCCGCTTCTGCTGGGCGAACGCGAGCACGCCGGCCTCGGCACCGTCGGCGCCGACGGCGTGGACCTCGTACTGGTTGACCATCAGGCGAATGCGCTGGCGCACGATGAGTTGTTGCTGGCTCTGCAGGGTGTCGACAGTCACGGCGGCAGTGTGACATACCAGCGCCTTCCTGAGGAGATCCACAGCATGACGGTGGCGCTGACCGCCCGTGGGCGGTCAGACTTGGCCGTCGGGGACAGAGCTGACACGGAGGATGCACGGATGGCGAAACAGGCAGACGGCCGGCGGGGACGCACTGGGGCGTGGGTTGCCCTGGCACTGGGAGCCGCGGCGGCATGGGCCGCGCGTGACATCCCCGCGCAGATCGGCGCCCGCAAGATCGGCGCCCGGGCCGACGGGGAGCGCGGCGAGCGATACCGCCGCTCCCCGCAGTTCGCCGAGGGCAAGTTCCGCAACACCGTGCCGTCGAGCCCGCTTCCGGTGGCCTCGATGCCGCGGATCCTGGCGTCGACACTGACCGACCGCGACCGCCGGCACCCGTCCCTGCCGATCCCGCTGGTGCGGCCGGAGACCGGCGGCGACCCGGCCGGGCTCTACGTCACCTGGTACGGGCACTCGTCGGCGCTGATCGAGATCGAGGACCGCCGGGTCCTGCTCGACCCGGTGTGGAGCGAGCGCTGCTCCCCGTCGCGGCTGACCGGCCCGAAGCGGCTGCACGAGCCGCCGATCGCGCTGCGCGAGCTGCCGCCGATCGACGCGGTGCTGATCTCCCACGACCACTACGACCACCTGGACATGGAATCGATCCGCAACCTGGTGGACCTGCAGGCCGCGCCGTTCCTGGTGCCGCTGGGCGTCGGCGCCCACCTGGAGCGCTGGGGCGTCCCGCCGACCCGGATCATCGAGCTGGACTGGAACGAGCGCGCGACGGTGGCGGGCATCGAGTTCATCGCGACGGCGGCCCGCCACTTCTCCGGCCGGGGCTTCTCCCGCGACGAGACGCTGTGGGCGTCCTGGGTGATCGCGGGCCCGAACCGTAAGGCGTTCTACTCGGGCGACACCGGCTACTTCCCGGGCTTCGCGCAGATCGGCGAGGAGCACGGGCCGTTCGACGTCACGCTGGTGCAGATCGGCGCCTACGGCGACGCCTGGCCGGACATCCACATGCTGCCCGAGGACGGCGTCGCGACCCACGTGGACGTGCAGGGCGGGCTGATGATCCCGGTGCACTGGGCGACCTTCAACCTGGCCCTGCACGACTGGCCGGAGCCGGCGGACCGGGCCTGGCGCGAGGCGAAGGCCCGGGACGTCCGGCTGGCGGTCCCGCGCCCGGGCGAGCGGGTGGACGTCGACAACCCACCCGCGGTGGACGGCTGGTGGCAAGCGATCGCCTGATCAGTCGACGTAGCAGGAGCCGGCGGCGGCCTGGGCTGTCCAGTCGCCGCCGGGTAGCGGGATCGTCAGGGTGATGTCGTCGGCGGTCGCCGCCAGGATGGGCCGGCGGGCGAGGGCCAGGCCGTCCGGGGTGACCGTGAGGGGCGCGCAGCCCTGCGGCTCGTCGAGCACGAGGATGACGATCGTGTCCCGTCCCGCGCGGCGGGCGTCCAGGTGAATGACGGTTCGGTCGGCGACGACGTCCACGAGGCGTAACCGGCCGGCGGCGAAGTCCAGCGCGTCGAGCAGCGGCCCGGCGGTGCCGACGGTGATCCGGGCCGGGGCGGGCGGCACCGCGCCGGGCACCTCGGGGACGTCGAGCCGCATCTCGCGGCCGGTGCGCCGGAGGAAGGCACGGGACAGGCCGTCGTCGGTCTCCATCATCGACCGCAGTCGCCGCGCGGCCGTCCGGGACCGCAACGCCGCCGGCCGTACCCGGAAGAGCTCCGCGTTGATCCCTCGGCAGAGGGATCCCGCCGCGCCGAGCTCCCAGCGCCGCAGCAGCCCGGCGTGCCGCATCATCCGCAGCTGCCTCATGATCAGAAATTGGAGCACCTGCAGCGTGCCCGCCGGGCCGGCGGGCGATCGGGGCTCGGGGAGCTCCGGCCCGGCCTCGTGGGCACCCGCGTCGGCGGTGCGTGCCGCCGCCGACGCATGCCAGAGGTCGTCGTGCGGATACCAGGTCACGCCCCGGGCGGCCAGCCGGAGGTCCATCCCCGAGGCGGGAACGTCGAGGCTGACCCCGTCCGGCGTCTCCGCCACGGCCGGTTGCCCGGACAGCCGCACGGCGCCCTGTTCGGCATGCGGGAACCCGAACGCTGTCGCCGTACCGAAGCGGAAGTGCAGCTCCGGCGGCGGCCCGGCGGCCGCCGGGTAGCGCCGGCCGCCCGCCGACAGCTTCAGAAATCCGCCGATCTGGGACAGGTCCGGGCCGGACAATTCCATCCGGGCGCCCTCGACGCCCCCGCCGGCCAGGTCGTAATCGGCATGGATCAGCGCCGCGGACTCGCCGGTCAGCGGCTGCGTGGCGGGCAGGAGCCGGCCGTCCTGGCTGCGGAACGGCCGGCGGTCGCTCCACGCGGGACCCAGCAACGGGCCGGGATCGAGGCCGAGGCCGTCGAGGTGATCGGCCATCCAGCCCCGATGTTCGGCGCCGGCGACGAACCCGAGCCGGCGCCATACCGCCCGGGCCGCGGCCCGCCGGGTCCGCAGGGAAGCGGTCCCCGCGGCCACGGCGGGCAGCAGATGGTTGTCCCACAGATCGAACTGGCCGATCAGGAACTCCCGGTTGAGCAGCCGGGGGTGCTCGGCCGCCGCGGCCGCATCGGCGTAGGTCCGATCCAGCAACAATCCCAGCGCGGCGGCCTCATCAGCCCGTCCGGTCCAAAGCATGCAGGCACTCTGCCAGTTCCGTGGCCGCCCGGCCACAGATAGCGAACCCGACATGCGTTCCTAGTGGCTGGCGTCGTAGGCGGCGGCTGCGGCGGTGAGGAACAGGAAGAACGCTCCGAACACGAGCGGCCACGTTTGTCCCCAGGCGATCCGGCGCTTGGCCGGCAGGTCACGCTTGGAGGAGCGGACGTCTCGCCAGGCTGCGTGGGCCCGGCCGAGGCGGTAGCCGATGACGATGACGGTGGCGGCGGTCATGACCGATGCGACGCTCACTGCGGAACTCTGGTGGTACGGCATTGCGAACCCCCTGGAGATGCGTAGCGGTGCCCGACGCCATCAGTGTGGGGTCGCTGCACCGCTGCAGACCAGGGGATTGATCGGCCTTAAGAGCCATAAACCAGAATTAGCGGTACGTAGGACGACATACACTTTCTGTCGCTTATCCGATTCGCTGAAGGGGGACACAGACCTTGACGGCGGCCGGTGCGACGGCTACGCGGATTCTCTTGACCGCGCCCCGGGCGCCACCGTCCAACTCGTACGTCAGGGGCTTCTTCAGCCTCACGTCGATCCGCCGGGCGCGGGTCATGTGCACGAACGGGGAGTCCTCGGAACGGCCCACCGCCATCCGGCCCATGGTGCGCGCCCACTGGGTCACCCCGCGGGCGGTCGCCACCCCCACGTCCAGCCAGCCGTCGTCCGGCTTCGCGTCGTCGAAGGCCTTGATGCCGCCGGTCACCGTGCTGACGTTGCCGACCAGCACGCAGCTCGCGTGCTCGGCGAACCAGGGCGTGCCGTCCACCTTGATCGTCGCCTTCGGGGCCTCGCCGTCCAGGTGGCGCAGGCCCGTGTAGACGTACGAGAGTTTGCCCAGCCGGTCCTTCAGCTTGCCGTCCGCGTCCTGGATCATCGCGCCGTCGAAGCCGATGCCCGCCATCACCGCGAAGTGTTCGCCGTTGAGCACGCCCAGGTCGATCTTGCGCCGTTCGCCGTGGAAGGCGATCCGCACCGCCTCGGCCAGGTCGTGCGGCACTCCGAGGTTGGTGGCGAGCAGGTTCGCCGTACCGGCCGGGATGATGCCGACCGGGACCCTGGCGCCGCGCTTGACCCGCGCCAAGGTGTCCAGGCAGCGCTGCACCATGCCGTCGCCGCCCCAGACCAGCAGCAGGTCCGGCTCCGTCGCGAGGGCCTTGCGCACCTGCTTGGGGGCCTTGCGGCTCTTCGGCACCTCATGCCAGACGAGCTCGTCGACGCCTTCGTCGGTGATGAGCCGGCGCAATGCGTCGAGCCCGCCGCCGAGCGTCTTGCGCCGGTGGGCGACCACGGCGACTTTCCGGGGAGTTCGCATGGCACCGGCGTTACCCGATGCCATGCGTTTCTACCCTCTCGTCAGTGCACGCTCTCGCGCATGCGCTGCTCGGCGGCGGCGCTGCGGATCACCATCAGCCGCAGCTCAAGCTCGTCCGCGACCATCGACGCGAGGTGCTCCAGGGCGGTGAGCTGCCGCGGGGTCGCCTCCCGCGGGCGGTTGTCGATCACGTTGACCGTGCCCAGCCGGTAGCCGTCGTGGGTGCGGATCGGGGCCGCGGCGTAGAACCGCAGGCCGAGCTCGCCGCGGACCAGCGGGTGCTCCAGCGTCCGGGGGTCGACGGCGGCGTTGTTGATCACGTAGACGTCGTCCTGCGCGATGACCGAGGCGCACAGGCCCGGCTCCTTGCCGATCTCGCGGACGCCGGTCAGGCCCTGACAGGCGGCGAGCCAGACGCGGTCCTGCTCCACCAGCGACACCGTCGCTATGGGAGTGTCGAAGATGGCGCCCGCCACGAAGGCGATCCGGTCGTACGCGTCCTCCACCGGCTGGTCCACCAGCCGGTAGCGGCGCACTGCCTCGAGGCGGCGCTGCTCCTCGGGGCTGACACTGTCCAGGTATTCATAGGCATCGCCCGATTCCGGGCTGCTGTTCGTCATGGGAACCACCTCACGCAATGATCGCTCGCGGTCACTGTGAGCCTAGTGAAAGTAACCAGGTCATCCGCAATGGCTACGAACGTCAAAATAGCCATGATGGTCGCGGCAGGCCCGAATGTCGCACAAACTGTGAGGCGGGAAAGCGCTAGTCGTCGTCCTCGGCGGTGCGGGGGACCGCGCGCAGCCGGACCCGGGTGATCGCCCGCCCGGTCACCTCGACCACCTCGGCCGTGAACTGCGGCAGCGTCACCACCTCGCCCGGATCGGTGGGGATGTGCCCGAGCGCGGCCAGCACCATGCCCGCGATGGTCGTGTAGTCGCCCTCGTCGCCGGCCCCGTCGAAGCCGATGTCGGGCAGGTCGTGGATCGGGAACGAGCCCGGCATCAGCAGCGCGCCGTCGGCCTCCTTCACCACCGACTGCACGTCCCGGTCCGTCTCGTCGTAGATCTCCCCGACGATCTCCTCGACCAGGTCCTCCATCGTGATGATGCCGTCGATGGCGCCGCGCTCGTCGACCACGAGCGCGATCTGCTGCCGTTCCAGGCGCATCTGGCGCAGCGCGTCCGAGACCCGCAGCGTCTCCGGCAGGAACAGCCCCGGCCGGGCCACCGCGTCGACCGGCCCCTGCGCGCCGACCAGGTCCCGCAGGTGCACGACGCCGAAGACGTCGTCCAGCCCGGCCGGCCCGACCACCGGCGCGCGGGAGTGCCCGCCCGCGATGAGCTGGGTCAGCGCCTCCGGCGCGGCCAGCCCGGTCGCCAGGGTCAGCACGTCGCGGCGCGGCACCAGGATCTCCCGCAGGATCCGGTCCGCGATCTCGAAGGCGCCGCTGATGATGGTGCGCTGCTCGATCGAGAAGTCCTGCTGGGCCGCGACCATGTCACGGATCTCCTCGGTGCTGACCTCCTCGCGCTGCGCCGACGGGTCACCGCCGGCCAACCGTACGATCAGGTTGGTCGCGACGCTGAGCAGCCAGACCGCCGGGCGGGAGATCGTCGACAGCACATCCAGCGGCCGGGCGACCAGCAGCGCCCAGCTCTCGGTGCGCTGCATGGCGATCCGCTTCGGCGCCAGCTCGCCGACCACCAGCGTGACAAACGTCAGCGCGATGGTGACGAGCACGATGGAGACCGGTCCGGCGGCCGAGCCGAGGAAGCCCAGCGGCTCGACGAGCGGCTTGGACAACGAGACCGCGGCGGCCGCGGAGGCCAGGAAGCCGGCCAGCGTGATGCCGATCTGGATGGTGGCCAGGAACCTGTTCGGGTCCCGGGTGAGCCGGCCCAGCACCCGGCCGCGCCGGGAGTTTCGTTCCAACTTGTGCACTTGGCTGTCACGCAACGACACCAGGGCCATCTCGCTGCCGGAGAAGACCGCGTTGACCAGCACCAGCACCAGCACGAGCAAGACCTGCCCGCCTATGCCATCCACGACAGTTCAGCCCCTCAGGCGGTTGGGTCACGAGCGTTTGGGTCACGAGCCACACAGGCTATCGACACTCGGTTACCACCGCGCGGCGGCAGGCGGGAAATCCAATCCAAACCCCCTTTCGGTACGGGGTTCCGCCTGCGTTGCCTCAGCTGACCTCGTCGGCCCAGACCCGCCAGTCGTCGAGGACGCCGTACAGGGTCGGGGTGAGCCAGCCGGGGGCGGAGCGCTGGAAGACGCCCGGCTCCATCCCGCCGGCGCCGTCCGGCAGCGCGCCCACCAGGTGCGGGACCAGCTCGGTGAGGTTTGCCCAATGCACCAGCTCGGGCTCCGCTGGCCACGCGCCCAGCACCACCTTGGCCGGCACGCCGCGCCGCTCCAGCGCCTCCAGCGTCAGGGCGGTGTGGTTGAGGGTGCCCAGGCCGGCGCGGGCCACCACGATCGTCTGCCCGCCCAGCGTCGTGGCCAGGTCGGCCACCGTCCAGGCCGCGCCCGAGGGACGCACGCCCATCGGCACCAGCAGGCCGCCCGCGCCCTCCACGAGCACCAGGTCGTGCTTGTCCGCCTCGGCCCGAACCGCGTCCACGACCTCGTAGAGCTCCAGCGGGGCCATCCCCGCCACCTGGGCCGCCGCGAGCGGGGCCAGCGGCTCCGGATAGGACGCCAGGGTGCGGGTGGTGTGCGGGTGCGCCAGGCGGGTGATCAGGTCGATGTCGGTGGGGCCGCCCTCGGCGGTGCCGGTCTGGCCCGGCTTGATCACCGCCACCCGCAACCCGGCGGCCTGCGCGGCGGCGGCGATCGCCGAGGTGACGATCGTCTTGCCGACGTCGGTGTCCGTGCCGGTGATCAGGACGATGCCCCGCCACTCGCCGGCCTCCGCGGGACGCGCCGTCGAGCGGGCGGCCGGCTCCGGCGCGGCCACCACGGTGGCCCGGACCGTCTCCGGGGAGCTGCCGGCCTCCGCGGGCGATGCGGGAACCGCAGCCGACGAGCCCAGCGCCGGCTCCAGCGCGGTCGGCTCGATCGGTCCCGGCGCTGCGGTCTGGTCCCAGGTCATGGTGCGCACTCCACAATCACGTCCAGGGCTCGCTCGAAGTCCGCCGCCGCGATGCCCGCATTCAGGGTCAGGCGCAGCCGGGACGAGCCGTCCGGCGTGGACGGCGGACGGAAGCAGCCCACCGCGATGCCCCGGTCGTGGCAGTCCGCCGCCCAGGTCACCGCCGCCTCCGGGCCCGGTGCCGGCACCGACAGCACGCCGGCCGCCGGCCGGGACACCTGGAAGCCGGCCGCGCCCAGTCGGCGGGCGGTCAGCTCGCCCCGGGCGGTCAGCAGGGCCCGGCGGTCGTCGGCTGCCCGGGCGACCCGCAGCGCCGCGTGCACGCCGGCCACCACGGCCGGCGGCGGCGCGGTGTCGTAGATGAACGTGCGTCCCGTGTCGACCAGGTGCCGGATCAGCGCGGCCGGGCCGGCGACGACCCCGCCCGCGCCGCCCAGCGACTTCGACAGGGTCGCGGTCACGATCACGTCCGGCTGGCCCGCCAGCCCCGCCGCCGCGACACCGCCCGCGCCCTCCCGGCCGAGGATGCCGAGGGCGTGGGCGTCGTCGACCAGCAGCAGCGTGTCGTGGGCCGCGGTCACCGCGTGCAGCTCGGCCAGCGGCGCGAGGTCGCCGTCCACCGAGAAGACCGACTCGGTCACATACACGGTGGGGCGGCCGGGGTGGGCGTCGAGAATGGCCGCCAGCGCGGCCGGGTCGGCGTGCGGGGCGACCACGACCTGCGCGCCCGAGCTTTTGCAGCCGTCGATCAGGGACGCGTGGTTGTAGCTGTCCGAGACGATCACGGCGTCGCGCCCGGCCAGGGCCCGGACCGCGCCGAGATTGGCCAGGTAGCCCGAGGAATAGACCAGCGCCTGCTCCGCGCCGAGCCAGTCGGCCAGCGCCGTCTCCAGCGCCGAGTGCGCCTCGGTCGAGCCGCGGACCAGCCGCGAACCGGTCGCGCCCAGCCCGTACGCCTGCAGTGCCCGGACCGACGCCGCGATCACCTCGGGGTGGACGGCCAGGCCGAGGTAGTCGTTGCCGGCCAGGTCGACCATCGGGTCGCCGGCGGCCCGCGGCCGCAAGGTCCTGGTCAGCCCGGCCTTGGCCCGCGTGCGGGCCTGGCGCTCCAGCGCCTCCTGCCAGCCCGCCAAAGCACCCTCGCCCTCATCGCCCGCAACCCCGTTCGCCGGGCAAACTATCACCCGGCTCCGACATCCCGGCCGCGCGGAACGCCTTGTAGGGTACGGGCATGCCAGAGATCCTCGACCGGGCCCGGGCCCGGGTTCTTGCCGACGGTGCCGGGCTCGACGAGGCGGGCATTCTCGAGGTGTTGCGGCTGCCCGACGAGGATCTGCCGGAGCTGCTTCAGCTCGCGCACGACGTCCGGATGAAGTGGTGCGGGCCGGAGGTCGAGGTCGAGGGCATCGTGTCGCTCAAGACCGGCGGCTGCCCCGAGGATTGCCACTTCTGCTCGCAGTCCGGCCTGTTCACCTCGCCGGTGCGGGCCGTCTGGCTGGACATCCCCTCGCTGGTCGAGGCGGCGAGGCAGACCGCGGCGACCGGTGCGACCGAGTTCTGCATCGTGGCCGCCGTGCGCGGTCCCGACGAGCGGCTCATGACGCAGATGCGCGAGGGCGTCAAGGCGATCAAGGAAGCGGTCGACATCCAGGTCGCGGCCAGCCTCGGCATGCTCACCCAGGAGCAGGTCGACGAGCTCGTCGCGATGGGCGTGCACCGCTACAACCACAACCTCGAGACCTGCGAGTCCTACTTCCCCAACGTGGTGACCACGCACTCGTGGGAGGAGCGTTGGGGCACGCTCAAGATGGTGCGCGATTCCGGCATGGAGGTCTGCTGCGGCGGCATCCTCGGGCTGGGCGAGTCGATCGAGCAGCGCGCCGAGTTCGCCGCGCAGCTGGCCGAGCTCGACCCGCACGAGGTCCCGCTCAACTTCCTCAACCCGCGCCCGGGCACCCCGCTGGGCGACCGCCCGGTGGTGGAGGGCAAGGACGCGCTGCGCGCAATCGCCGCCTTCCGGCTGGCGATGCCCCGGACCATCCTGCGATACGCCGGCGGCCGCGAGATCACCCTGGGTGACTTGGGTACGCGCGACGGCCTGCTCGGCGGCATCAACGCGGTCATCGTCGGCAACTACCTGACGACGCTGGGCCGCCCGGCCACCGCCGACCTGGAACTGCTGCGGGAGCTGAAGATGCCGGTCAAGGCGCTCTCGGCCACGCTGTGACGCTGCTGGTGTATTGCGACCGGTGCGGTCAGGCGGCCGCGGAGGGCGACCATGCGGCGTGCGTGGCTGCCCGCGAGCTGGAGCCGCCTCGGTTCTGCCCCGACTGCCGGCGCCGGATGAAGGTGCAGGTCGTGCCGGCCGGCTGGACGGCGACCTGCGTCGAGCACGGGGTTCGTAACTCCTGACCCGGCGTTCCGTCGCCCGGCGCTGCCCGGCGTTTGCCGTTACCCATCGGCGGCGGCGGGCCTCGCTAACGGCCCGCCGCCGCCGCTCTCACCCGTCACCCGGAGGTGGCAGGAGTCTCATCACTCGCCGACCGGCGGCCGACCACCGGCAGGGTCAGGGTCAGCAGCGTCCCGTCGCGGTCGCCGCGGTCGGCCACGCCGAACCGGCGCAGCGTGCGCAGCATCGCCACGTTGTCGGCGCCGGTGTGCGCCACCAGGGCCGAGACGTCCATCCGGACCGCCCGGGTGGTCAGCCGGCGCAGCAGCGCCGTGCCGATGCCGCGGCGCTGCCAGGCGTCCTGCACCAGCAGCGCCACCTCGCCCAGGTCGCCCTCGGTGAGCAGGTTGGCCATCGCGATGACGCGTTCCTCGCCGCCGGCCGGGTCGTGGTGCACGGCCAGCAGCGTCAGGCCGCGCGCCGGCTCGAGCAGCCGGCGCAGGCGCGCCTCCGACGGCATCCGCGCGCTGCCCAGATAGCGGCGCTGGCGGGACAGCAGGGAACTGCGCGCGTGCAGTCGCCGCACGCCCTCGACGTCGTCGCCGGTCGCGGCGCGGATCAGCAGCTCGGCGCCGTCGGGCAGGAGCAGGGTGGTCTGTTCGCCGGCGCGGCGCACCAGGGCGCCGCTGACCTCGACCAGGGCCTGGGCCCGGGCGTATTCGGCCGGGGTGAAGGCCGGCGCCGGCCGCAGCACCTCGTAGGTGCCGCCGGCCGGGTCGATGAGGGTCATCCGCTCCTCGTCGAAGCCGTGCAGGACCACCGTGCCCTCGGGGCGCCAGCGCACCTCGGCCGCGTCGAGCAGGGTGACCAGCGCCTCGCCCAGGGTGTCGGGATCGTGCACCAGCCGGCCGGCCAGGGCCAGCGCCCGGGTCGGCTGGTCGGCCAGGCCCTGGGCCTCGGCGCGGGTGACGAAGGCCTCGCGGCCCCGGCCCCGGGCGATCGCGGCCTGCAGCTCCTGCTCCGACATGGTGTCCGGCGCGTCGACCAGGAAGTCGTCGACCGCGCCGCCCTCGGTGGTGTGCACCTGGACGGCGAGGATGTTGACGGACCGCAGCGCGAGGCTCGCGGTCAGCACCGAGAGGTAGCCCGGACGGTCGTCAACCGTTGCCCTGATGCGCCACAGCGCCATGCTCGGCACTTCCTCTCCGGATCGACTCGCCCTGCCTCGAACTTAAGCGTGCCTCGCCGGTGTTACCTGCGCATTGCTTGAGCTGGGACGGCTATGAGGGTTCGATCACAGCCGTGGCGACCGACGGCACATCGGCCCGGTCGAGGCGGTCGCCGAGGATCACGGCGGCGGCCCGGACCAGCTGGGCGATCCGGTCGACCTCGGTGATGTGGAAGGCGGCGGCGGGCAACTCGGCGTCGTCGGCCCGGGCGATCACCAGGACCAGGCCCGCGCGGCCGAACGGGGCCACCGCGTACCGGGTGTTGTCGGCGCCGATCATCGGCCGGGCGCGCAGCGGGGTCACCTCGGGCAGGTGCAGCGGGGACGGGGCGCGCCAGCTCGCGTACGTCACCGTGGGCTCGCTGCCGGTCGGCAGGCGCAGGGACGGCTCGTCGGCCGGCACCGGCCGGGGCGCGGCGGTGCGCGCGGCCCAGTCGGCCGGCACGATCGCGGCCGCGGCCCAGTCGGCGGCCAGCAGGGCGGGCACGGCGTCGACCAGGGTGGCCAGTCCGTCCGCCGGGTTCGCCGCGACCTGGGCCAGCAGTTCGGCGTCGTGGCCGCCGGAGACCGGCGCGCCGATCGCCCGCCAGACGCCGTCGACCTGCACGCCGGGGATGGCGGAGAGGCCGGCGAGGAGCCGTTCGACGCGGGAGGCGCCCGGCCAGACGACGGTGAAGTCGTCCACCGCCCGCCCGCCGAGTCGCTCCAGCACCACGACCTGGACGATGTCGGCCCCGGCGACGCCGAGCGTGCGCGCGATCTGACCGAGGGCACCAGGGCGGTCCGGCAGAGTGACCCGTACCCGCAGCAACATGCAACTCCTCCAGTCTGGAAGACGGCACGGCGGTGCCGTCCCATGCGCCAAGACTGCCGAAGCGGCGTTTCGCACCCGTTGCGAGGCCGTGTCCCGACCGTCAAGACGCAGAGATATGCCCGGAATCACACCAGCCTAGGGCGGGTCAGGCGGAGGCGCGACGGACCAGATGGGTGTCGAGCAGAACGTGGGAATTCGCGACCGGTTCCCGCCGGATCCGGCACACCAGCAACTCGGCCATCCGCCGGCCCATCTCCTCGACCGGCTGGTGGACCGTGGTCAGCGGGGGCTCGCACTGGCGGGCCACGGGTGCGTCCTCGAAGCCGATGACCGCCACGTCCTGCGGCACGCGCAGGCCGGCGTCGCGCAGGGCCCGCAACGCCCCGTTGGCCATCAGGTCGGAGGCGACGAAGACGGCGTCCAGGTCGGGCTCCTTTTCCAGCAGGGTCCGCATCGCCTTGACGCCGCCGGCCTCGCTGAAGTCGCCGTACGCGACCAGCTCCGGCCCGCTCATCGCCGTGCGGTAGCCGGCCAGCCGGGCCCGGCCGACCTCCATGTCCTGCGGGCCGGCGATCGTGGCGACCCGGCGGGCGCCGTTGCCGAGGAGATATTCGACCGCTTTGCGGGCGCCCGCGGAGTTGTCCACGTCGACCGAGAAGTCGCTGTCGGCGGCGCGGGCGGACCGGCCGCCGAAGACGAACGGCATGCCGCGCTCGCGCAGCACGGCGGGCAGCGGGTCGTCGTCGTGCAGGGAGAGCAGCAGCACGCCGTCGACGTGCTGGCCGGTCAGATGGTGCTCGACCCGCTCGCGCTGCTCGGGCGAGGCGGCCATCGCCAGCCAGAGCTGCAGGGGCGTCTCCAGCAGGGCCGCGTTGATGCCGCGCAGCACTCCGGCGAAGAACGGCTCGCCGAAAACCCGCTCCTGCGACTCCGAGACGACCAGCGCGACCGAGTCGGTGCGCTGGGTCACCAGGGAGCGCGCCGCCCGGTTGGGGACATAGCCGAGCTCCTGGATGGCGGCCTCGACGGCGGCCTTGGCCTGCGCGCTGACCTGCGAGGACCCGTTCAGGACGCGCGATGCGGTGCCGCGGCCGACGCCCGCGCGCGCCGCCACGGCGTCAAGCGTCGGTCGGCCCGGTGCACGGACGGGTTGCCTGGTCATCCGGGCATTATCGCGCTCAGGACCGCCGATGTCTCGCCCGTACGCCGTCAGTTTTTGACCTTGACCTGTCCCGGACCCTGCGACGCCCTTCGGGCCTAGGCTTCAGGGATGATCTGTCATGCCTGCCGGGAGCGGCGCCATGAGGAGTGCCGGGGCGGGTCGTGGTGCGACTGCCAGCATCGCCCCGCCGAGCCCGTGCCGCCCGTGACCGGACCGCCCGGGCCGTGATCGACGTCCACGACGCGGACCTGGTCGCGTGTTATCCGCGTCACCCCGCGCCGACCCTGCGGGTCAACTTCGTGGCCAGCGTCGACGGTGCCGTCACGGTGAACGGCAAGTCCGCCGGCCTGGGCGGCCCCGGCGACAAGCTGATCTTCGACTCGCTGCGGATGGTCTGCGACGCGCTGGTGGTGGCGGCGGGCACGGTCCGCGCGGAAAACTACGATGCGTTGCGGCTCACCGCGCCCGCCCGGGAGTGGCGCCGGGCGCGGGGGCTGCCCGAGTTCCCGCTCATGGTCGTCGTCTCGGGCACCCTCGATCTGGACCCTGAGCAGCTCGTCTTCTCGGACGCGCCGGTCCGGCCGCTGGTCGTCACGCACGCCGGTGCGCCCGCCGGCCGCCGGGCGGCGCTGGCCGAGGTCGCCGAGATCGTCACCGTCGGTGAGACGTCGGTCGACCTGCCCGCGGCGGTCCGCGAGCTGCACGCGCGGGGCGCGACCCAGCTGCTCTGCGAGGGCGGCCCGCACCTGTTCGGCGCGCTGATCGCCGCCGATCTGGTCGACGAGGTGTGCCTGACGGTCTCGCCATGGCTGGTCGGCGGTGCCGCCGGCCGCATCGCGGCGGGCCCGGACGGCCCGCCGCGGGAGATGGCCCTGGCCGGCATCCTGGCCGACGGACCCATGCTCTTCCTCCGGTACGCCCGCAGCCGCTAGGACTTGTGGACAAACCTGTGGATGACCCCTAGAAGTTGTGGATAACTAGTGCCAGTCGCCGTGCCGTGCGTCGGATGTCATACCTCTGGTGCAACATGATCGGCGTGTCTGACGAAGTGGTCGAAGTGAACGAACCGGTCGGGCGTGTCCTCGGCACGGCCGACGCCACCCCGTTGCAGTTCTGGACGGCGGTCACCCCGGGCAGCTATCTGCAGCTCGACGACGTCGTGGTGACCGAGCGCGAGCTGCCCGGCCGCGAGCCGGTGACCATCGCCGGCGTGGTGACCCAGGTCCGCGCGCGGCACGAGGGCGCGCAGTTCGACTCCGACGTCTTCGCCATCGCCGAGGGCACGCTGCCGGCCCTGGTGCAGGAGGCGGCCGAGATCACCACCACCCGGGTCGACCCGGAGCTCTACGTGCCGCCCACGCCCGGCGCCGTCGTGCACCGCGCCTCCGGCGCCGCCCGCGACGCGGCCCTGCACTTCGACCGGATGGAGCGCCGGATCCCGATGGGCACCGGCCGGGACGGCGTGCCGGTCTTCCTCAACGCCGACTTCCTCGACGGCACCCGGGGCGCGCACGTGTCCATCTCCGGCATCTCCGGCGTCGCCACCAAGACCAGCTTCGCGACCTTCCTGCTCTACTCCGTGTTCCGCTCCGGCCAGCTCGGCGGCGACGCGGTCAACGCCCGGGCCCTGATCTTCAACGTCAAGGGCGAGGACCTGCTCTTCCTCGACCACCCCAACACCAAGCTCGACGAGGCGACCGAGGCGGCGTATGCCCGGCTCGGCCTGCCCGCGACGCCCTTCCCCGACGTGCGGGTCTACGCCCCGCCCCGGGCCGGCGACTCCTCCGGCGCTCCCGACGTGCAGAGCCGGCTCACCGGGGTGGACAGCTTCTACTGGACGCTGGAGGAGTTCTGCGAAAAGCGGCTGCTGCCGTATGTCTTCGCGGACGCCGACGACGAGCGTCAGCAATACACGATGGTGGTCCACTCGGTCACCGCGCACCTGGCCCGCTACGCGGTGCCCGCCGAGGGCGGCGTCAGCATCGACGGTCGGCGCCTGTCGTCGTACGGCGACCTGGTCGACCACGTCGTCGACCAGCTCACCGACGACGAGACCCGCTCCACCTGGGCCGGCAGCGCGGTCAACATGGGCACGGTCAACGCGTTCGCCCGCCGGCTGATCGGCAGCAAGCGCGACCTGGCCCGGCTCATCCGCGGCGACCTGGCGGCCCGCCGCCCGCACCAGATCAAGACCGCGGAGAGCGCCCAGGTCACCGTGGTCGACCTGCACAATCTCCCGGACCGGGCGCAGCGCTTCGTGGTCGGCGTGACCCTGAAGACGGAGTTCGACGACAAGGAGAAGTCGGGCACCGGCCGCCCGCTGCTGTTTGTCGTGCTCGACGAGCTGAACAAATACGCACCCCGCGAGGGTTCGTCCCCGATCAAGGAGGTGCTGCTCGACATCGCCGAGCGCGGCCGCTCGCTGGGCGTGATCCTGATCGGCGCGCAGCAGACCGCCAGCGAGGTCGAGCGCCGCATCGTCACGAATTCCGCGATCCGCGTGGTGGGCCGCCTCGACCCGGCCGAGGCCTCCCGCCCGGAATACGGCTTCCTGCCCCCGGCGATGCGCCAGCGGGCCCTGCTGGCCCGGCCCGGCACGATGTTCGTCAACCAGCCGGACATCCCCGTCCCACTCTGTGTCGAATTCCCCTTCCCGGCCTGGGCCACCCGCAAATCCGAGTCGGGGCCGCCCCCGGCAGCCACGATGCGCTCGATCGTGCAGGGCGTCGATCCGTTCGCGGTGGTCGGCGGCCGCGGCGGTTCGTCCGACGACGACATTCCGTTCTAGGGTTCTGCGATGCGCATCCTGCACACCTCCGACTGGCACGTCGGGAAGGTCTTGAAGGGCCGGACCCGGCACGAGGAACACATCCGGGTGCTCGGCCAGGTCGTGGAGATCGCCCGCGCCGAGCGACCCGATCTCGTGATCATCGCCGGCGACCTCTACGACACAGCCGCGCCGTCGCCGGACGCCGTGCGCGTGGTGACCCGGGCGCTGTCGGCGCTGCGGCAGACCGGCGCCGAGGTGGTGGCGATCGGCGGCAACCACGACAACGGCCAGGCCCTGGACGCGCTGCGGCCCTGGGCCGACGCGGCCGGCATCATGCTGCGCGGCTCCGTGCGCGACAAGCCCGACGACCTGATCCTGACCGGGACGACCGCCGGCGGCGAGCGGTGGCGGCTGGCCGCCCTGCCGTTCCTCTCCCAGCGCTATGCCATCCGCGCGGTGGAGATGTACGAATTGACCGCCGCCGAGGCGAGCCAGACGTATGCCGACCACATCGCCCGGCTGATCGCGCGGCTCGCCGAGGGTTTCGACGAGCCCGGCGTGGTCAACCTGGTGACCGCCCACCTCACCGTCATCGGCGCCAGCACCGGCGGCGGCGAGCGCGAGGCGCACACCGTGATGGGATACGCGGTCCCGGCGACGGTTTTCCCGCCCGGCACGCACTACGTCGCCCTCGGCCACCTGCACCGCTCGCAGTCGGTCATCGGCCCGTGCCCGGTGCGCTACAGCGGCAGCCCGCTGGCCGTCGACTTCGGCGAGGAGGAAAACGTCAGCTCCGTCGCGATCGTGGACGTGTCGGCCGAGAAGGCGGCGAAGGTCCGCGACGTGCCGGTGACCTCGGCGATGACGCTGCGCACCGTGCGCGGTTCCCTCGACCAGCTCGCCACGGTGCAGCTTCCGGACGCCTGGCTGCGGGTCTTCGTCCGCGAGACGCCGCGGGTGGGGCTCCGCGAGGACGTCCAGGAGCTGTTGCCCAACGCGCTGGAGGTGCGCATCGATCCCGACATGGTGCCCGACCGGGCCGGCGAGCGGATGGCGCAGCGCGCCGGCCGGTCACCACGCCAGCTCTTCGGCGATTATCTGGACAGCCGGGGCACCGCCGAGGACGGCGTCCGGGAACTCTTCGACGAGCTCTACGACGAGGTGAGCACCAACTCATGAGGCCGCTACGGCTCGACATGGCCGGGTTCACGGTCTTCCGCGAGGAGACCACCGTCGACTTCACCGACGCGGACTATTTCGCGCTGGTGGGGCCGACCGGCTCCGGAAAATCCACGGTGCTCGACGCCATCTGCTTCGCCCTCTACGGCACGGTGCCCCGCTGGGGCGGCAGCCGCGGCATCGTCAACGCGCTCGCCCCATCGGCCACCGAGGCCCGGGTCCGGCTCGTCTTCGAGTCCGCCGGCTCGCGGTATGTGGCCACCCGGGTGGTGCGCCGCGACGGCCGGGGCAACGTCAAGACGGCCGGCGCCGGATTGCAGCTCATGCCGCCGGGCTTCGACGTGACCCGGCTCGACACCGGGATGAGCCTGGAGGACCTGGGCGACGTGCTCGCCGGCACCCCGGCCGAGATGGACAGCGCGATCGTCGAGGCGGTCGGGCTGCCGTACGAGCAGTTCACCAGCTGCGTGGTGCTGCCGCAGGGGCAGTTCGCCGACTTCCTGCACGCCAAGCCGGCCACCCGCCAGCAGATCCTGGTCAACCTGCTCGGCCTGCACGTCTACGAGGAGGTGCAGGCGAAGGCCGCCACCCGCGCGACGAAGGCCGAGGCGCAGCTCGCCACCATCGACCAGCTGCTCGCCGGGCTGGCCGACGCCGACGACGACGCGGTCGAGGCCGCCGAGACCCGGCTGACCGCGATGCGCGAGCTGACCCAGGCGGTCGAGCAGGCGGTGCCGCAGCTCAGCACGGTCCGCGGCCGCGAGGCCGAGCTCGCCGCGGCCCGCGACGCGATCGCGGGGGAGCTGGCTGCGCTGGCCCGGGTCAAGATGCCGGCGGGCAGCGCCAAGGTCGCCGAGGCCACGGCCGCCGCCCGCGCCGGTGCCACCGAGGCGGCGACGGGTGTGCGCACGGCCGAGGAGCACGAGGAGAAGGTCCGCGGGGAGCTGGCCGCGGCCGGTGACGCGGGCTCGCTCGGGTTGCTGCTCGACCGCCACATCGAGCTGGAGCGGTTGACCGGCCAGGCCGAGTGGTTCGCGGGTGAGGTCTCGGTCGTCGAGGTGGAATACAAGGACGCCGTGGCGGCCGCCGACCTCGCGCGGGCCGCGCACAACGGCGCCGAGCAGCTCCTGGAGCAGGCCCGCCTGGAATACGCCGAAGCGCAGACCCTGGACCGCGCCGCGGCCCTGCGGGCACACCTGACCGCCGGCCACGACTGCCCGGTCTGCGCCCAGCCGGTCGCCGAGGTGCCGCCGGTGCCGGAGGGCTCGGCCGTGCAGGCGGCCGAGCGCACCGGCAAGGCGGCCCGGGCGGCGGCGGATGTCGCGTCGACGGCGTTCAAGCAGCGCGACGCGGTGGCCCGCGAGCTGGAACGCGGGCTCGACCGCAAGCGCGCCCAGCTCGAACAGCACCGGTCCCGGCTCACCGAGGTGCGGGCCGCGCTGACCGACTCACCCGGCGTCGAGGCGCTGCGCCGGCGCCTGGCCGAGCTCACCACGCTGCAAAAGAAGCTGGACCGCGCGGGCGCGGCGGTCCGCGAGGCCCGCGAGGCCCAGCGGAAGGCCCAGGCGGCGGTCGCGGCGGCCGACGAGCGGCAGCGGACGGCCTGGCGCTCCTTCGACGCGATCCGGGACGCGGTGGCCCGCTTCGCGCCGCCGCCCGCCGATCGCGACGATCTCGCCGCGGCCTGGTCCGCCCTGGTCGACTGGGCCCGGGAGTCGGCCCGGCAGCGCGAGCAGGCCCGGGCCGAGGCGGCGGCGGCGGTCGAGACCGCGCATGTGGAGACCCAGCAGGCCCGCGCGGCCGTGCTGGCGCTGTTCACCGGCGCCGGGGTCGGCGCGCCGTCCGGGGGCGCCGACGCCGACCTGATCCGTTCGGCGGCGGTGGCTGCGGAGCGGGCGGGCGCGGCCTGGCAGCGGCTGGTCGACCGCCGCGAGCAGGCCCAGGAGTTCGCCGAGCAACGGGCCGGGCTGCTGCGCGACGGCCGGGTCGCCAAGGCCCTGGCCGGGCACCTGCGGGCCAACAACTTCGAGCGCTGGCTGCTCGAGGAGGCGCTGGACCTGCTGGTCGGCGGCGCGTCGCGGATCCTGCGCGAGCTGACCGGGGGCCAGTACGACCTGATGCACGACAAGGGCGAGTTCTTCGTCATCGACCACCACGACGCGGGGCTGCGGCGCGGGGTGCGCACGCTCTCCGGCGGGGAGACGTTCCAGGCGTCCCTGGCGCTGGCGCTGGCCCTCTCGGAACAGTTGGCCGGCATGTCGACGACGGCGGCGAGCCTGGAGTCGATCGTGCTCGACGAGGGCTTCGGCACCCTCGACGCGGCGACGCTGGACGTGGTCGCGGCGACCCTGGAAAACCTCGCCGCCCGCGGCGACCGGATGGTCGGGGTGGTCACCCACGTCAACGCTCTGGCGGAACGGGTGCCGGTGCGCTTCGAGGTGCACAAGGACGCCCGTACGGCATATGTAGAGAGGGTCGGTTTGTGACGCGGATGTTCGTCGACGCCTGGGACCCGTCGTACGGGGCGTCGTTCGAGGGCGACTCGTCGGACGGGCCGGCGTCGCCCAGCAGCGCCCAGGTCGACACGGACGTCGAGGTGCCCGCCGCCCAGTGGGCGCCGATCGACGTCTCGTCCCGGGTCCGCTGCCCCGACGTGGTCTTCCTGGTCGACGGCGTCCGCCGCAACGACGCGGGCCTCTGGACGGCCGAGGAGGACGGCTTGTCCTACGCCGGGCTCGCCGCCTCCTACGCCGCCGGCGTGGTGCGGTGCGACCTGCGTAACGGCGTGGCGGAGCTGGCCGGGGCGCGCGTCGCCCGCGGCCTGTTCACCGCCTCGCCGAGCGCGGAGGACCTGCAGGCGGGATCGGTGCGATACGAGGTGCACCGGGTCAGCGGCACGGGCGAGGCGAGCAAGCTGCCGGCCGCGGTCCAGGCGCCGCTGACGGCGCTGGAGATCGACATCTCGGGCGCGGCCCGCGACGGCGGCTCGGACGGCGCCGATCTGCTGGTGGTGGACGGGCCGCTGCGCAACAGGAGACAGTTGCCCCGCACCATCGGCTATGTGAAGACGCAGCAGAAGCAGTATCTGCCCGCGGCGCTGACGGCCGTGGTCACGTCCCTGCGGCCCGCTCAGCGGACCCCGGTGTTCCAGCTGGGCACGGTCTGGGGCGGCTGGTCGTGGTATCTCCGGCTGCCGGGGGCCTCGGGAGCGCCGTGGTCCGGCATCGTGCGGATCGAGTGCTCGCCGGATCTGACCCCGGCCGAGGCGGTGGAGCTGGCCGACCTGTCGTCCGCGACGCTGCCGCGGTTCGCCTCGTCGTCATACAAGGACCCTCGGGCGCCGCAGAATCTGGTGCCGATCGCGGGGCTGGAGCGGCGTCTGCGGGGGATGCTGGGCGACGCCCGGGTGCTGCACCGCGCCCTGGCGATAGCCACCGCCAGGACCCGCTGACCGCCACGCCGGGCCGCTGACCGCCACGCTGGGCCGCTGACCGCCACGCCGGGCCGCTGCCCGGCCGATCCCGGTCGTGCCCGGCCGATCCCGGTCGTGGCCGGCCGATCCCGGTCGTGGCCGGCCGATTCCGGTCGTGGCCGGCCGATTCCGGTCGTGGCTCAGCTGATTTCGGGTCGTGGGCCGGCCGGTGCGTGCGGGGATCGGGCCTGGACGGTTCGGGCCTGGACGGTTCGGGCCATGGCCGTACTCGATGCCCGGTTTTTCGTGCCCGGTGTCCGGGCTTGGGCATGGGGTTGGGCGATTAGGTTTTTTTGCGAGTTTTCCAGAATGACCGTCCGGTAGGCCGTTCGCGTAACTACCGTTGGCGGGTTGGGTCGTTTCCGCTGGCCAGGTGTCCCGGCCGGGATCGCAGCCGGCTCGGCCGGCGGTCGCCTTCTTGGCCAATCGCCAACAGCGGGTGAGGGCAACCGCACCTGCTGCGACGAATGCCTCCTTCTTCTGGGTGGGCGGCGCACTCCGCGTCTGTCGGAAGGGCAGGCTTGCTGAGTATTATTCGCGTGCCCCCGAGTACATATCGGTGTCTATGCATGAAAGTCGCGCGCTCTCGCGGCTTGAGCCCGGAGGAATCTCTTGCAACTGCTCGTCCATGCCGGCCGGCCCCAGGGGCTTCCGGAAATTTTCCCGTTCGCTTTGATCCCGGCCGGTGCCCCCAGCCGTATGACAGGCGACGGGGAAAGCACCGGCTGGAGGAATCGATGCATGCGTTGGTCATGGAGCGGCTCACGCCGGACAGGGTGTGCGCGATGACGCAGCAGCGGTCCGGTGGCAGGTGGCAGGCTCTCGACGGAGGCCGTGGTGCGGACAATGATGATGCCGTGATCCCACGACAGGCCCGGCACGGGGCTGCGTCGGAAGCGGCGAGCCACGAGGACACGCTCGTCCGCATGCTGTACGAGGAGCATGCGGGACCGCTGCTGATGTTCGTCCTGCGGCTCACCGGCGGCGACCGGCAGCGGGCCGAGGACATCGTGCAGGAGACGCTCCTGCGGGCCTGGCGCAACGCGCACCGGCTCGGCGCCCAGGGTCAGCAGTCGCTCCGGCCCTGGCTGGTCACCGTCGCTCGGCGCATCGCCATCGACGATCACCGCAGCGTCAGTGCCCGTCCACCGGAAACGTACGACCGCGAGCTGGAGAGCTTCCCCAGCACGGCGGACGACACCGACCGAGTGTTGCAGCTCATGACCGTGACCGACGCGCTGCGTACGCTCAGCCAGTCGCACCGTGAGATCCTGGTCGAGACGTATTTCCGCGGCAAGACTGTCCCTGAGGCGGCCGAGGTGCTCGGTCTGCCGCTGGGCACTGCCAAGTCTCGTGTGTACTACGCCCTGCGGGCCCTGCGTACGGCTCTGCAGCAGCGGGGGGTGACGGAATGACACAGGAACAGCACTTCGACGTCGCGTCGTATGCGCTGGGCGTGCTCGACGAACGAGACGCTTCCCGCTTCGAGGACCATCTGATCGACTGCCCGAGCTGCGCCATCGAGCTCGAGTCGCTGCTGCCGGTGGTGGACATCCTCTCGGATGTCGACGCCGACGCACTGGTCGCGACCGAGCAGTCCCGGCGTGACGGCCTCATGCTCAAGACGATGATCGGCGAGGTGAAGCGCGAGCGCCGGCGGGCCAACAGCCGGCGGCTCTACTCGCTGGCCGCGGCGGTCGTGGTCTTCGCGATGCTCTCGATCGGCGCGCTCTTCGCCGGCGGTCAGTGGCTCGGGACCTCGGACGACCAGTCCCCGTCCCAGCAGGCGGCGCGGTCCAGCAAGCAGCTCGACCCGTTGCCGATCGCCGACGGCGGCACCGGCATCGGCGGCACGAAGCTGCCGGGCGAGCACCTCACCGGCACCGACCCGCGCACCGGGGTCACCGCCGACGTGGGCCTGGAGCGCAAGGACTGGGGCACCCAGGTCTCGTTCGCGGTCGCGAACATCAAGGGCCCGCTGCTCTGCCGGCTCGTGGTGGTCCGCACCGACGGCAACTCCGAGGTCCTGTCGACCTGGAAGGTCGGCGACAAGGGCTGGGGCACGGCGGCCCAGCCGGACCCGCTGCTGCTGCAGGCCGTCACGGCACTGCCGCGGGAGGACATCGCCCACCTGCAGATCCAGGCCGTCGACAGCAAGGGTGCCAGCGAGACCCTGGTCCGCGTCCCCTGATCCAAGGCGACACAGCACCAGCACTACGAGCCCGGCCGCGCCTGCGCGGCCGGGCTTCGCCGTTCCCACCCGGGGAACGGGAGGCCCCAGGTGCTCGCTTGGACGACGCAAGATCGTGCAGTCCCCCAGGTGCGGGACGGTGCGGCCGGCCCGGCAGGGCGGGAATGCGGGCCGGGGCGTCGACGGAGGTGATTGCGTGAGTGCGCAAGGCGAATGTCCTCCGCATATGCGGCAGCGGAGCCACCCCGCAATTACTCATTGCTAATCGGCTCGGCACGCTGTGCGACAAACCCGCAGGTGGGCCAGTCAATTACGTACCGCGCGGGCGTTCGGTTCAATCTAAATTCTAGGAAATTGATTAGCCCGATTCTTCAACCGCTGGCAGCGCGGTTGCGTACTACAGCCCGGACACAGAGATCGACGATCCAGTTGGAGGGCACCCAGTGGTACCGGAGAAGCGAAAGTTGAAGGTCGTCGGCGCCTCTATCGCGGCGGCGTTTGCGCTGACCGGTTGCGCCCCGGCGGGACTGGACAACGCCAGTGACTATGGCGCGGAGCCGGCTGCCAACGCCGTCGACGCGGCCGCTACCCCGAGCCCCACCGACGAGCCGGCGGGCGCCGAGGAAGGCGACGAAGCCGCCGAGGGTGCCGAGCTCAGCGACGACGAGGTCACCACCGAGCTCAACGCCGCGAAGGTGAAGCGGATGGGCGAGACCGTCCAGAACCAGGACGGCTTCGTGCTGTACCGCTTCGACGATGACAAGGTCAAGCCCGAGGTCGTTTCCAACTGCAACGACGACTGCGCCAAGGTGTGGCCGCCCGCTGTGATCAACAAGGGCGAGAAGCCGAAGCTCGACGGTGTCGAGGCGAGCGCGGTGGGCACGGTGACCCGCAAGGACGGCACGCTGCAGCTGACCATCGACAAGTGGCCGGTATACACCTACATCGGTGACCTCAAGGCCGGGCAGTGGAAGGGCCAGAACGTCGGGAAGAAGTGGTTCGTCATCACCCCCGACGGCAAGAAGAACCTGACCTGCCTTCCGGCGCCGTCCAAGGCTGTGGCACCGCCTGCAGACGACGAGGAAGAGGGCGCCGCGAACGAGTCCGGTGGCGACGCTGCCGCCGACGACGCGGGCTCCGACTACAGCTACTGATCGACTGCACGGGTGCGGCCGGTCGATGCCCCAATCGGCGTCGGCCGGCCACCGCCGCTCACGATCAGGGTCCATAAGTCTTCGTTAAATCGGGCCTAAGTATTCCGCATTGAATGGCCTGGCGGGAATGCTGCTTATAGCATTCGGTTGGACCGCCGGCCGCCACCGGAATTGTTAATCCGAACCGACGTCGGAGGTGTTGAGAGATGATTGCCGCCCGCTCCAAGCGCCGGCTGCACCGCTGGTCGGTGGGGGTCTTGGCAATGACCTTGACGGTCCTGCTGGCTCCCGCCGGAATGGCCCGTGCCGCTGACGCCACCCCCGTTCCGGTACCGCCGAACACCGGTCTCACCGACAAGGGCGCCGGCGCGGTCACCGCCGCCGACCGCGATTTCGTCATCAAGGTCCGGCTCGCCGGGCTCTGGGAGATCCCGGCCGGCAACATGGCCATCGAGAAGTCCGAAGACCCTCGCGTGGTGAACATCGGCAGGACGATCTCGCAGCAGCACGTCGTGCTCGACAAGCTTGACATCGCGGTCGCCAAGAAGCTGGGCATCGCGCTGCCGAACCAGCCGAACAGCGACCAGCAGGGCTGGCTGAACGAGATGAAGAACTCCTCGTCCAGCGAGACCTTCAACCAGGTCTACATCGACCGGCTGCGGGCGGCGCACGGCAAGATCTTCCCGGCCATCGCGACGATCCGGGCCAGCACCCGCAACGACTCGGTCCGCAAGCTGGCACAGCAGGCGAACCAGTTCGTGATGACCCACATGACCCTGCTGGAGAGCAGCGGCATCGTCGACTACGGCTCGCTGCCGACCGCTCCGGCTCCGGCCGCGGCTGCCGGTGGTCCGGTGCCGGTCGATAACCAGATGCTCGCGGCAGCCGGCGCCGGTGGCGTTCCCGGCGTCAACACCTCGGTCATCCTCCTTGTTCTCGCCGGCGCCTTGGTCGCCGGCGTGATTACCACAATGCGCATCTTCCGGACGCGATAGCCCGCGAACGGTCCGACCTGGCCAGCCGACCAGGCCGTACGGCATCACCCCAGGCGGCTGCTCCACCGCCCGCCACGTGTGCGACAGAGAAAGGTGTCACCATGCGAAGGTCCCAGTACCGGCGCGAATCCTCGAAGTCAAAGTGGTTCACCGGTCGGCGTCGGATCATCGCCGCGGTAGCCACTCTGGTTGCCTTCGGCGGCATCGTCACCGTCACGCAGGTTTCGGACGCGAGCACGAAGAAGTCCACCCAGCGTGCTCTGGCCGCCTGTAACAACCTCCAGGCCCCGAAGTCGTCCAAGCTGTCGACCAAGACCAGGAAGGGCACCTACACCACCAACGGTGGCAAGGTGACCCAGCACGCTGACGACGGCGCGGGAAGCGTGCCGACCGCCGCGGAGATGCGCACCCGCTGCCGCCAGTGGGTCTTGCAGAACGCCGGCAACAACACCGGTGGCAACGCCGGTGCCACGGCCAGCCCGGCGCCGGCCATCAGCGCCGACACCAACGCCGGTGAGGCCAACGGCGGCAACAACGCCGGTAACAACAACGGCGGCAACAACAACGCCGGCAACAACAACGGTGGCAACAACGCCGGCGCTGGAAACGCGGGGGGCAACGCCGGCAACAACGGTGGCGCTGTGACGCCGCCGCCGGGCGCCGGTCTCGGCGTGCTGGCCAACAGCTGCGAGGGCAGCCAGCTGGAGCCGCACGACGGCTTCCAGAAGGGCAACCGCTGCGTCTCCACCGAGTTCGGTGAGGTCGGCGCCGCGGCGAACAACCCGTCGCTGCTGATCACCGAGGCACCGGAGCAGGTCGGCGTGAACCAGGCGTTCACCCTGAAGGTCAGCACCCGCAACCTGATCCGGGACCGCTTCCTCGCGGCCGGCCAGGGTGGTTACTACGTGGAGAGCTCGATCCTGCAGGGTGGCCTCGTCCGCGGTCACTTCCACACCGCCTGCCGCATGCTGGCGAACACCGACGAGGCTCCCGACCCGGCCCCGGCCCCCGCGTTCTTCGTGGCGACCGAGGACAAGCAGGGTGGCGCTGCCCCGGACGTGGTGACCATCCAGGTCGCCGGGCTCCCGCAGAACGGCACCGCGCAGTGTGCCTCCTGGGCCGGTGACGGTTCGCACCGCATCCCGATGATGGAGCGCGCCAACCAGACCCCCGCCTTCGACGCGGTTCGCATCGAGGTCGGCGGCGGCGGTGGCAACCAGGGCAACCAGCAGCAGAACCAGAACCAGCAGCAGCAGAACCAGAACCAGCAGCAGAACCAGAACAACAACGGCCAGAACAACAACTAGTACGACCAGAACCTGAACAACTGAGTACGGAGCCCTGCCGCAGCCGGTACCGAACCCCCGCGGGGAGCGTCGCCTAGGTGACGCCCCCGCGAGGGACCCCCCGTCGGGATCCGGCCGCCGTCCACCCCCCTGAGGACGGCAAGACCTGCGGCAGGCGGCACGAGTAAGGAAACGGCTGACGAAAGGAGGCGCGGGACCGCTCGAGCCGAGCTACGCAGCTCCGCTACCGGGTGACGCGGACCGACTCGGGTGTCCGCCAACCCGCACGATGGCCCTGACCGGGAGCGCGGTCAGGGCCATCGGCACGTCTGGGCCCAGGAACGGTTGGCCGGCCGGGAGGAAGGTGGCACAGTGGCCCGGGTGATGACGACGCGCAGGCTGCAACTGCCGGACGGCTATCACTTCACCCGTACGCTGCGTTCGCTGCTGGTCATCGGCTACGACCCGTGCGGCACGCTCGACGACCGCGATTTCCGGCTCTGTGCCCGTACCCCGGAAGGTCCTGGAGCCCTGCACCTCGCCCGCGTGGGCGCGGAACTCACCGCGACCGGGCACGGACCCGGCGCGGCCTGGCTGGTCGATCGCGCGGACGCGATCGCCGGCCTGCGCGACGACCTCGGCGACTTCCCCGCCCGGGCGGCCGCGCATCCGCTGGTCGCGCGGCTGGCCAAGACCTTCTCGGGGGTACGCTTCCCCGCCAGCGGGCAGATCTTCCACCGGCTGATCCGGGCGATCCTGGAGCAGAAGGTGACCGGGCTCGAGGCACACCGGGCGTACCGGAAGGTCGTGCAGCATTTCGGTGAGCCGGCACCCGGCCCGGCCGGCCTGCTGCTGCCGCCCGACCCGCAGGCCGTGGCCGCGACGCCGTATTGGGCCTTCCACCCGTTCGGGGTGGAGCAGCGCCGCACCCAGGCCCTGCAGCGGGCCGCGCTGGTCGCCGACCGGCTGGAGCGATGCGCGGACGGCGCCGAGGCCACCCGCCGACTCACCGCGATCCCGGGCATCGGCGCATGGACCGCGGCCGAGGTGATCCGCACCACATACGGCGACGCGGACGCGGTGAGCGTCGGCGACTACCACATCCCGAACACGGTGGCGTGGGCGCTTGCCGGCGAGCCGCGCGGCACCGACGCCCGCATGCTTGAGCTGCTGAAACCCTTCACCGGCCACCGTGGGCGGGTGTGCGAGCTGCTGGCGGCCGGCGGGATCAGCGCGCCCCGCTTCGGCCCCCGGATGCCGGTCAGATCCTTCGCGCGGTTCTAGCTGTCGCCTTCGCGACGCGCGTTGCACACTTGGGCGTGGCTTTCACGTTAACTATCGACTGCGGCGGCGGCGGGATCAAGGGATCCGTCCTCGACGAGGCCGGCACGATGCGCGCGCATCCGCTGCGGGTGCCGACGCCGTATCCGCTACCCCCCGACCTGTTCGTCAAGACGCTCGTCGAGCTGGGCGCCCGGCTGCCGACTGCGGACCGGGTCACCGTCGGCATGCCGGGGATGCTGCGCCACGGCGTGGTGGTCGCGACGCCCCACTACGTGACCCGCAGCGGACCCCGCACGAAGGTCGACCCCGAACTGGTCGACGCCTGGCACGGCTTCGACGCGCGAACCGCGCTGGCCGAGGCATTCGGACTGCCCACGCTGGTGCTCAACGACGCCGAGGTGCACGGCGCAGGGGTGGTCGCGGGCACCGGCTGCGAGCTCATCCTGACCCTGGGCACCGGCCTGGGCTGCGCGCTCTTCGACGGCGGCCAGCTCGCCCCGCACCTGGAGATGTCGCAGGCGCCGGTGCGATGGGGAATGAGCTACGACACGTACATCGGCGAGCACGAGCGGCGCCGGCTGGGCGACGCGCTCTGGTCGCGGCGGGTCCGCAACGTGGTGGAAGGGCTGCGCCCGGTCTTCCTCTGGGACCGCATCTACCTGGGCGGCGGAAACTCGCGGCTGATCACGCCCACCCAGCTGGCCCGGATGGGCGACGACGTCGTGGTGGTGCCCAACACGGCGGGCATCGTCGGCGGGGTCCGTGCGTGGACCCTGCGGGCCGACGACAGCCGGTAGTTTCGGCTCGATAGGTTGGCAGGCATGCTGAGCGTTCCGGCCGCCCTGCTGCTCGACTTCGGCGGCGTGCTCGCCGACGCGCCCCGGCAGGACCCGGCGCCACCCGAGCTGGTGCTGCGGCTCTACAACCTGACCGGGGGAGCGCTGACACCGGGCGAGATCAACCGATCCCTGACCGCGGGCGACGCCGCATACGCCGGCTGGCGCGACGAGGATCACCCCGACGAACTGGCCCAGGCCGAGGTCTGGCAGCGCTTCGTGACCGCCGGCTGGCCGCCGCGGGCCCGGGACGCCGTACGCCTGCACGCCGCGAAGCTGAGCTACGACTGGGCCTGGCACTCGACGTGGGCGCTGCGCCCAGGCATCCCGGAGGCACTGCGCGCGGCCCGGGCGGCGGAGCTGCCGATGGCGGTCGTCAGCAACACGCTCTGCGGCGCCGCGCACCGGGATTTCCTCGCCAAGGAAGGCGTTGCCGCTCTGTTCGCGGCGCAGGTCTACAGCGACGAGGCCGGCGTCCGAAAGCCGAACCCCGAGATGATCTGGAAGGCCGCCCGGGAGCTGGGGGTGCGGGCGGAGCGATGCTGGTTCGTCGGGGACAGCAGGCGGCGCGACATCGCCTGTGCCCGGCGGGCTGACGCTGCAGCTGCCGTTCTGATGCGGTCCCCGCGCACCGACCGGGAAGATCCGGCTGGTCTCCCGGAGCCGGATGCCGTGGTGGACGACGGCTTCGGCCTGCGCGACCTGCTGCCCTAGGGCAGGTGGCCGAGGACGATGCGTTCGGAGGTCAGCAGGTAGTCGCGGAGCAGCTCCGCCGCCTCGTGGGCCTTGCCGGCCTCGTAGCTTGCGGCGATCTCGGCGTTCATCGCCACGAACGGCCGGTGCAGCGCCTCGATGTTCGGCGCCGCCACGAAGGCGAGCCGTAGTTCCGCCGTCAGCTGGCGCATCCAGCCGTCCAGCCGCGGGCTGCCGGCCAGCGCCACGATCTGCTCGTGGAAGTGCATGTTGGCGGTGCCGACCGCGCGCCAGTCGCCGGCCGCGACGCCGCGGCCGGCCTCGTCGACGGCCGCTCGCATGCCCGCGGCCCGGGGCGGATCGGTGGGGGCTTGCTCCAGGGCCGAGCATTCCAGCAGGACTCGCACCCGGTAGATGTCCGCGATCTGCGCCGATGTCAGGGTTGCCACGAAGACGCCCCGGTGCGGCTGGCGGATCAGCAGCCCTTCCTCGATCAGTGTCGAGAAGGCCTCGCGCAGGGTGTTGCGTGAGACGCCGAGCGGGCCGGTCAGCGAGGACTCGGACAGCCGGGTGCCCGGCGCCAGCTCGCCGTTGATCATCGAATTGCGCAGCTGCTCCACCGCCCTGGTCGCGGAGCCCGGCTTTTCCACCGTCGTCACCTGGTCAGTCAATCAGTCGTCGGCGCGGACCCGTCACGCGGGCGCGACCGCGAACCGCAGCCGGGCGCCCGGGCGGGCCTGCGCGGCCCGGTCGGCGGCGGCCGGGGTCAGTACGGCGATCACCGGATAGCCGCCCGTCACCGGGTGATCGGCCTGGAAGACGATGGGGTGACCGTCCGGTGGCACCTGCACCGAGCCGCGGACCACGCCCTCGCTGGGTAGTTCCTCGGTGCGGGCGCGGGCCAGGACCGGCCCGTCCAGCCGCAGCCCGACCGAGTTGCTGGCGGGGGAGACGGTGAACTCCGCGCTCAGGAACGTCTCGATCGCTTCGGCGGTGAACCAGTCGTCGCGCGGCCCGAGATCGACCTCGAGCGGCCGGTCCTCGTCGGCGACCGTGACCACGTCGCTTGCGGTCGCCGATGTGGATGGGGCGGGGCCGATCGGCAGGGTGTCGCCGGGGGCCGGGCGGGGCGGGCCGACCCCGGCGAGCTGGTCGGTGGAGCGGGAGCCCAGGACCGCCGGCGCGGTGAAGCCGCCGCGGACCGCGAGGTAGCTGCGCAGCCCTCGGCGCGGCATGGTGACCGCCACCTCGGTGCCGGCCGCGACGCTGATGACCTCTTCCACCGCCGTCCGCGTGCCGTTCACGGTGAGGACCGCGTCGGTGCCGGTCAGCACGATGACGGCCGGCTCGTCGAAGCGGACCCGCAGGCCACCGAGCGTGCACTCCAGCGCCGCGGCGCCGCGCGGGTTGCCGACCAGGGCGTTCGCCCGGGCGTACGCGGTACGGTCCACCGCCCCGGACGGCGCCACCCCCTGCCCGGCGTGGCCGGGCCGGCCCTCGTCCTTGAGGACCGTCAGCGGCCCGGCCCGCAGGATCGTCATGGTCATCGGTCTACCGCCTTGAAGATCACTTCGACGCCGGGGACCAGCAGCGCCGGCTCCGGCCGGTCCAGGTCCCACATGCGTGCGGTGGTGCTGCCGATCAGTTGCCAGCCGCCCGGGCTGTCGCTGGGATAGACGCCCGAGAAGCGGCCCGCGAGGCCGACCGAGCCGGCCGGGATCCGGGTTCGGGGCGAGTCCCGCCGGGGCACGTCGAGGCGCGGGTCGCCGCCGGTCAGGTAGCCGAAGCCGGGGACGAAACCGGCGAAGGCCACCGTCCACCGGGAACCGGTGTGCAGCGCGACCACCTCGTCCGGGCTCAGCCCGGTCCGCTCGGCCACCTCGGCGAGGTCCGGCCCGTCGTATCGCACCGGGATCTCCACCGTTGACGTGCCCGCGCGGCGCTGCCCGGTGACGTGCAGCCCGGCGGTGGCCTTCTCCACCTCCGCCGGGGAGGTGACCGCCGGGTCGAGCCGGATCAGCACGGTCCGGGCGGCCGGCACCAGGTCGACGACCCCGGGCAGCGCGGCCGTCCGCAGGGCGGCGTAGAGGTCCAGGGCCGCGTCGAGGTCGTCGACCTCGGCCAGCAGCGCCTCGCGTCCGCAGCGGAGAAAACTCGTCATCGCTCATATTCTGTGTCGGGGACGTCGGTCACGAACATGTGGCCGGGCGCGTGGGTGACCGCGTACGGCACCTGCGATGCCATCACAGCGGCCTGCGGGGTCACGCCGCAGGCCCAGAAGACCGGGATCTCGCCCGGCCGGATCTCCACCGGATCCCCGAAGTCGGGCTTGCCCAGGTCGCTGATGCCGAGCCCGGCCGGGTCGCCGATGTGCACCGGAGCGCCGTGCACGGCGGGGAAGCGGCCGCTGATCGTGACCGCGTCGGCGACGCGGTCGGCCGGGACCGGCCGCATCGAGACGACCAGTTCGCCGTGCAGCCGGCCGGCCGGGCGGCAGGCCCGGGAGGTACGGAACATCGGCACGTTGCGGCCCGCGGAGATGTGCCGGACGTCGATGCCGGCGGCGAGCAGCGACGCTTCGAAGCTGAAGCTGCAGCCGATCAGGAACGCCACCAGGTCGTTGCGCCAGGCGGCGGTGGCGTCCGGGACCTCCTCGACGAGCCGGCCGTCGCGCCAGATCCGGTACAGCGGCAGGTCGGTGCGCAGGTCCGCGCCGGCGGCCAGCACGGTGGCCGGCGAACCCGGGTCGCTCACGTCCAGCACCGGGCACGGCTTGGGGTTGCGCTGGGCGTACAGCAGCATGTCCCAGGCCCAGTCGCGCGGCACCGCGATGAGGTTCGCCTGGGCCGAGCCGGGCGCCAGCCCGGCGGTCGGGCGGACCAGCCCGGCCCGGAACTCAGCGCGCAGGTCCGCGGCCGGGCTCACGTGCCGGTTCCGGCGAACGCGGCGATCGGCACGCCCGCGCCGGTGAGGGCGTCGTGGACCGCGTGGGCCATCGCGACCGCGCCCGGCGAGTCGCCGTGCACGCAGATCGAGTCGGCCTCCACCTTGATCACCGTGCCGTCGACCGCGACCAGCGTGCGGTCGGTGACCAGCCGCAGCATCCGCTCGGCCACCTCGGCGGGGTCGTGCAGCAGGGCGCCCGGCTCGCGCCGCGGCACCAGCGTGCCGTCCGGGCGGTAGCCTCGGTCGGCGAAGGCCTCGCGGACGGTGGTCAGCCCGGCCTCCTCGGCCAGGTCCAGGAAGACCGAGCCGGGCAGGCCGAGGACGGGCAGGTCGGGGTCGTAGCGGCGGACGGCGTCGACCACGGCGGCGGCCTGCTGGTGGTGGTGCACGATCGTGTTGTAGAGGGCGCCGTGCGGCTTGACGTAGAGCACCCGGTCGCCGGCCGCCCGGGCCAGCCCGTCCAGCGCGCCGAGCTGGTAGATCAGGTCCGCGACCAGGTCGGCGCTGTCGTAGTCGATGAAGCGGCGGCCGAAGCCCGCCAGGTCCCGGTAGCCGACCTGGGCGCCGATGACGACGCCCTGGCGTACCGCGCGTTCGCAGGTGGCCAGCAGGGTCCGCGGGTCGCCGGCGTGGAACCCGCAGGCGACGTTGGCGCTGCTGACCACGTCGAGCATCGCGTTGTCGTCGCCGAGTTGCCAGGCGCCGAAGCCTTCGCCGAGATCGCTGTTCAGGTCCATGTCTGTCTCCTCGCGCCGGTCAGCCGGCGAGGTAGTCGAAGATCGTGCGGGCCGAGGTGATGCCCATGTACCAGGTCAGGGCCGCCACGACCGCGCCGAGCACGAGCAGCCACATCGGGTACGCGTAGCCGCGCAGCAGCTCCCGCCGGCGCCAGGCGGCGTACAGCAGAATGGTGAACCCGATCGGCAGGATCAGCCCGTTGAACCCGCCGGCGAAGACCAGCAGGGCCGACGGCGCGGTGCCGATCAGCAGGAAGATCACCGTGGTGAAGGCGATGAAACCGACCGTCGCCCAGGACCGCGGGCGCGGCTCGCTGAACCGCTTCGAGAACGCGTCGAAGAACGACACCGAGGTGAAGGCCGCGCCGACGACCGAGGTGATCGCGGCGGCCCAGAGGATCACGCCGAACGCCCGCAGCCCGAACTCGCCGGCCGCCGACTCGAACGCCTGCGCGGTGGCGTTGCCCTTGGTGTTCAGTGCGACGCCGCCGCTGACCACGCCGAGGATCGCCAGGAACAGCAGGAAGCGCATGAGGCCAGTGACGGCGATGCCGGTCAGCGCGCCGCGGGTGACCTCGCGGGCGTGTTCCGGGCCGGTGGTGCCGCTGTCCAGCAGCCGGTGCGCGCCGGAGTAGGTGATGTAGCCGCCGACCGTGCCGCCGATGATCGTGGTGATCGCGGCGAAGTCGACCTCGTCCGGCAGCACCGTCTGCCGCAGCGCCTCGCCGACCGGCGGATCGGAGACGATCGCGACGTACAGGGTCAGCAGGATCATCACCACGCCGAGCACGATGAGCAGCCGGTCCATCGCCATCCCGGCCCGCTTGACGACGAAGATGGAGATCGCGATCAGCGCGCTGATCAGGCCGCCGAGCTTGGGGTCCAGGCCCAGGGCCGCGTTCAGGCCGAGGCCGGCGCCGGCCACGTTGCCGATGTTGAAGACCAGGCCGCCGAGGATGACCAGGGCCGCGAGCAGGTAGCCGGCCCCGGGCACCACGGCGTTGGCGAGCTCGTGCGCCCGCTTGCCGCTGACCGAGATGATCCGCCAGATGTTCATCTGGACGACAAAGTCCACGAGGATCGACATCAGGATGCCGAACGCGAACGCGGCGCCCAGCCGCGCCGTGAAGGTGGTGGTCTGCGTGATGAAACCGGGCCCGATGGCGCTGGTCGCCATCAGGAAGATGGCGCCGATCAGGGCGGTTCGGCGGGTGCGGGCGGGCGTGGGCGTCTGCGTCGTCATGGGCTCTCCTCGATCGGGGTAGTTCGATTGGAGGCACCCATGACGGTAGGGATTGTTCAACGATCGCACAAGAGTTGTTGAACAATCTGCGATTACCGGGTCTGCGGGACCACCTGCCACACGCTGGTACGCCGTACCGGCACGCTCTCCAGCGACTCCAGCACCGGCACCTCGTAGGTGGCCCGGCGGACCATCCCGTCGGTCGGCAGGTACGCCCGCCCCGGATCCCCGACCAGCACCAGCGCGCCCCGCCCGGCCGCGCGGCGCAGGAAAGGCAGCACCCGCCCGGTCATCTCCCGGCTGTAGAAGACGTCGCCGGCCAGGATCACGTCCGCCTCCGGATACCCGCCGCCGAGCAGGTCGCCCTCGACGAGCCGGACCGGCACGCCGTTGGCCTCGGCGTTGGCCTCGGCGGCGGCCAGCGAGAGCGGATCGATGTCGTTGGCGGTGACGATCCGCGCCCCCGCCCGGGCCGCCGCCACCGCGACCAGGCCCGAGCCGGTCGCCAGGTCCAGCACCGCCCGCCCGCTGACCAGCTCCGGCTCGTCGAGCACGTGCCGGGCCAGGGCCTGGCCGCCCGCCCAGGCGAAGGCCCAGAACGGGGGCGGCTGTTCGGCGCCCGCCGCCTCGGTCCGCTCCCAGAGCTCGATCGGCTCCTCGGCCTGGTACAGCAGCAGTTCGGGGAGGAAGGGCACGGGCGCGAGCCGTGTGTTGGCGCGGACGAAGTCGGTGGACACGTGCCGATTCTGCTCAGTTGCTCCGGTGTGAGACCGATCAGGGCAGCGTCCGACGTAAAACCCGGAGGGAGCCGCATGCCGACCAGGCTGACCGCTGCCCTTTTCGGCCTCTGGATGACCGCGCTCGGCTGGGTCTTCGCGCTGGTGCCGGCCTGGCAGCTGCCCGTGGGCCTGCTCGCCGGCACTTCCGCCGTACTGGCAGTGGTCGCCGGCCTGCGCCGGCACGACCCGGTCCGGCGCGGGCCGTGGCAGTTGCTCGCCCTGACGGTCGTGCTCTCGTTCGCCGGCGTTCCCGCCTACACCGCCGGGCCCGTCTTCTCCCACCTGCACACCATCGGCACCGGGGCGCTGCTCGCCGGCTATCCGCTGCTGGCGCTGGTGCTCTACCGGTTCGTCCGGCTACGTACGGGCGGCCGCCGGGACACCGGCGGGCTGCTCGACGCCCTGACCCTGACCTCCGGCGTGGCCCTGCTGGCCTGGACCTTCGTGATCGGGCCGCACCTGCGGGACACGGACCTGTCGCTGGTCCAGCAGTGCGTCGCGGTCGCGTTCCCGCTCGGCGACCTGCTCTGCCTGGCGTTGCTGACCCGGCTGCTGACCGCCTCCGGGCGGCGGCTGCCGGCCGCCGGCTGGCTGGCCGCCGGTGTGCTGGCGCTGCTGCTCGCGGACGTGGGCGGCAACCTGGTTTCGCTGCGCGACGACATCGCCTTCCTGGCCACCTTCGGGCGGGTCCCGCTGTATGCGGCCGTCGGCCTGGCCGCGCTGAGCCCCTCGATGGCCGAGCTGACCCGGCCGGTCGCCACGCCGCTGGCCGAGCTCGGCCGGATCCGGCTCGGCCTGCTGGCGCTGGCCTCGCTGGTCGCCCCGGCCGTGCTGGTCTTCCAGGTCAGCGTCGACGGCGAGGTGCCCGACCTGACCGTGGTCGCCGCCCTGAGCGCCTTGACGTTCCTGCTGGTCCTGGCGCGGATGGCGGGCATCATGGCCAGCCACCGGCTGGCCCTGGCGCGCGAGCGCGGCCTGCGTGAGGCCTCGGCCGCGCTGGTCTCCGCCGCCGACGCGGACGAAGTCGGCAACGCGGTCCGGACGGCGGTGGCCCAGCTCCTGCCCGCCGACGTGCCGCACGGCGTGGTGCTCGCGATGGCCATCACCGAACCGGAAGGGCCCGTCGCCCCCGAGGTCGCGGCCCAGTCCGACTTCGACCGCGCCACCGGTACGGCCGCCCGCCTGGTCGCCACCCGCGACGTCGACTGGGCGGTGGCGGTCCGGCTGACCCACTTCAACATGGTGCTGCGCTGTCCGCTGGTGCTGCAGGACCGCCCGAACGGCGACCCGCTGGTCGGGGTGCTGCACGTGGGCGGGCCGGCCTGGGCGCTGCTCGGCCTGCAGCAGGCGTGTGAGGTGCTGGCCCACCAGGTCGCGCTGGCGCTGGAGCGGATCGCGCTGAGCAGGGAGGTGACCCGGCGCAACAGCGAGGCCTACTTCCGCACGCTGGTGCAGAACACCTCGGACGTCATCCTGATCGTCGACGAGGAGGAACGGGTCCGGTACGCGAGCCCGTCCGCGGGACACGTGCTGGGCGGCGACCCGGTGGGCGCGTCCCTGCCCGACCTCATCCACCCCGGCGACCGTCCCCGGCTGGCCGATGTGCTGGCCGCCGTCCGTGGTGGCGGGGGCACGCCGGAAGGACTGGACTTCCGGGCTGTCGGGCGGCGCCGTACCGAAGTGATGTTGGAGATGCACTGCCGGGACCTGCGCGCGGACCAGACCGTCGCCGGCCTGGTCGTCACCCTGCGTGACGTGACCGAGCGCCGCCAGCTCGAACGCGAGCTGACCCATCAGGCGTTCCACGACTCGCTGACCGGGCTGGCCAACCGGGTGCTCTTCGCTGACCGGCTGGAGCACGCGCTGGCTCGCGGCGCCCGCGACGGCTCGGTGGTCGGCGTGCTCTTCATCGACCTGGACGACTTCAAGATCGTCAACGACACCCTGGGGCATGCGACCGGCGACCAGTTGCTGATCGCCGTGGCGGCCCGGATCGCGGGCGCGCTGCGGGCCGACGACACCGCCGCCCGGCTCGGCGGCGACGAGTTCGCCGCGCTGGTCGAGAACGTGCAGGACCCCGGCGCGGTCGAGGAGACCGCCACCCGGATCCTCGCCGCCCTGGCCGAGCCGATCATGGTGGACGGCGGGCCGCTGCAGGCCGTGGCGAGCATCGGCATCACCACCACGCCGGAGGCGGACACCGCCGACGCGCTGCTGCGCCAGGCCGACCTGGCCCTGTACGTCGCGAAGGGCGCCGGCAAGAACCAGTGGCGCCGCTACCAGTCGCACCTGCACAGCGCGATGGTGGACCGGCTCGAACTGCGCTCGGCGCTGGACCACGCGGTCAACGAGGGCCACTTCCTGCTGCAGTACCAGCCCATCGTCGACCTCGGCACCGACGAGGCGGTCGGCTTCGAGGCGCTGGTGCGCTGGCACCACCCGCAGCGCGGGGTCATCGCGCCGGACCAGTTCATCGAGGTGGCCGAGGAGAGCGGGCTGATCGTGCCGATGGGCCGCTGGGTCCTCGACCAGGCCCTGCACACGGTCGCCCAGTGGCGGCGCATCCTGCCGCGGATCCAGCAGCCGTACGTCAGCGTCAACGTCTCGGTCCGGCAGTTCCGGCAGTCCGGCTTCGTCGAGCAGGTCAAGGCCTCGCTGGAGTATGCCGGGGTGCCCGCGCGGGCACTGATGCTGGAGATCACCGAGACCCTGCTGATGGGTGACGACGAGCAGATCTGGGCCGACCTGGCCGCCCTGCAGGAGCTCGGCGTGCGGATCGCCATCGACGACTTCGGCACCGGCTACTCGTCGCTGGGCTATCTGCGCCAGCGCCCGATCGACGTGCTCAAGATCGACAAGACCTTCATCGACGACATGGTCGGCAGCGAGCAGCAACTCGCGCTGGTCGCGGGCATCATCAGCCTGGCGCAGACGCTGAACCTCACCGTGGTCGCCGAGGGCATCGAGGACGCCACCCACCGGATGCTCCTGGCGCAACTCGGCTGTCCGCTGGGGCAGGGCTACTACTACTCGGAGCCGCTGGACGCGACCGAGGCGCTGGCCTGGCTGCGCAATCCGTTGCCCCTCGCTGCCGTCTGACGATCAGCCGAAACGCCAGCCCCGGTAGCAGCGTCAGAGTTTTCCCCTGCATTCTATATTTTTCCGAAAAATCGGAAAAAAGAGTGACAGCGAGTAAGGCTTTCGGGTGTCAATCACTCCACCCTGAAAGGACACCCCATGCGACGTGCAGGCCTCCTGATCGCCGGCATGTTCCTCGTGACCGGAGCGGGTCTCGCCGTGGCGAACCCCGCGGCGGCCGCCCCGAACTCCGGCGCTGACCGCCCCCGCGGCTATCACTGCCATTGGTACAACGGGCACGGCCATTGGAACGACTGGTACGACTGGGACGACGGCGACGACTGGCGACCCATGCGGCACCGCTACTGCCACAGCCACCGCCACCGTGGTCCGTGGCACGGCCCCATCGGCATCCACATCGGCATCGGCGGCCACAACTGACCCGGTGGCGTCTGCCGCTTAAGCAGAAATCGGCGCCGCCGCGACCCGGCGGCGCCGATTTTCCGCGCCGCGGAATCTATCGCTTGCTGTGGTATGCCTCGACGATGGAGCTCGGGATGCGGCCACGCTCGGAAACCTCGTAGCCGTTCTTGCCCGCCCACTCGCGAATGGCCTGGTTCTGGTCGCGGCTCGCCCGGCCGGTGCTCGCCGGTGCGGCGGTGCGCCGCGTGGAGCGGGCGTCGACACCGGAGCGGCCGATCCGCGTCGCCACCGACAGGTACGGGTCCAACGCCTTACGCAGCTTGCCGGCGTTCTTTTCCGACAGGTCGATCGAGTAGTTCACACCGTCGAGTCCGAACTCGACGGTGCGGTCGGCCTCGCCGCCGTCGAGGTCATCGGTCAGAAGGGTAATTACCTGCTTGGCCATGAGTGCTTGCTCCCGGGACGGCGCCATTGTCTATGAGAATTCCTGCGTATTCATTCTGTCCGTCCGTGCCGACGTGTGCAAATTGTCCGCGCTGCATGTCGCGCAGATCATCCGTTCCATTCGCCGCGGCCGGCCCGCGGAGCGCGGCCGAAAACGGGCTGCGGCCTGGCCCGGGGCGCGCGCGACCTCGATAAATTCATGAAACTTTCCGGCAACACTTCTCACGCCTGTCAATGTGTTGTACGTTGCGTGGGAGCGCTCCCACGCAGCCCTTCCCCGAGGGATCCCCCACCTTCAGGAGCAGTCATGAGACGTGTCATCCGCGCCGTCACGGCGGCCGCACTGCTCGTCGCGGCCGCGATCACGGCATTCGTCGTCGCCGGTCCGGCCCAGGCAGACACGCAGATCTGCGAACAGTACGGCTCGACCACCATCGGCGGTCGCTACGTGGTGATGAACAACCGCTGGGGCACCTCGGCCCAGCAGTGCATCAATGTCACCGACAGTGGATTCGCCATCACCGCGCAGCAGGGTGTCGGCAACACCAGCGGCGCGCCGGTGTCCTACCCGGCCGCCTACCTCGGTTGCCATTACACGAACTGTTCCCCCGGTTCCCCGCTGCCGATGCAGGTCAGCGCGATCAGCAGCGCGAACAGCAGCATCAGCTACACCTACGTCTCCGGCGCCACCTACGACGCGGCGTACGACATCTGGCTCGACCCGTCGCCGAAACGGGACGGCGTCAACGCCATGGAGATCATGATCTGGTTCAACCGGCAGGGCTCGATCCAGCCGATCGGCTCGGTCGTGGGCAGCACCACCATCGGCGGCCGCAGCTGGCAGGTCTGGCAGGGCAACAACGGCGCGAACAACGTCATCTCGTACGTCGCCCCGTCCGCGATCACGAGCTGGAACTTCAGCGTCCTGGACTTCATCACCGACATCCGGAACCGCGGCGCGATCACCAGCGCGTGGTACCTGACCAGCATCCAGGCCGGCTTCGAACCGTGGATCGGCGGCACGGGCCTGGCCGTCACGAGCTTCTCCGCGTCGGTCAACGGCGGCGGCAGCCCGACCACCCAGCCCACCACCGTGCCGCCCACCACGGCGCCGCCGACCGGGACCTCGGCCTGCAAGGTGACCTACGCGGCGGACTCGTGGGGCAGCGGCTTCGTGGCGAACGTGACCGTGGCCAACACCGGCAGCAGCGCGGTCAACGGCTGGACGCTCGGCTTCACCCTCCCCGGTGGCCAGCTCGTGACCAGCTCGTGGAACACCACGCTCTCCGGCAGCAGCGGCGCGGTGACCGCCCGCAACGCGGCCCACAACGGCAGCATCCCGGCCGGCGGCAGCACGTCGTTCGGCTTCCAGGGCACCTACACCGGCAGCTTCGCCAGCCCGGCGAGCTTCACCCTGAACGGGTCGGCCTGCACGAAGGCCTGACCCGCCACGCGCATCCCAGCAGCCCCGCCCCGTCGCCGATCAACCCGGCGGCGGGGCGGCCGGCGTTCCGTCCGGCACGCTGCCCGGCGGCGGGACCGGCGTGATCCGCAGGGCGGCCGGTGCGTGGGCAGGCACCGCGGGCGAGCCCGGCGTGACCGGCTTGACGCGTTCGTAGGGCGCGCCGAGCGCCGGTCGCGGGTCGGTCTCGCCCTTGTTGGGCCACAGCGACAGCGCCCGCTCGGCCAGCGCGGTGATGGTCAGCGACGGGTTCACCCCGAGATTCGCCGGGACCACCGAGCCGTCCACCACGTGCAGGCCCGGGTAGCCGTACACCCGCTGGTAGGGGTCGACCACGCCGGTGCCGGCCGAGTCGCCGATTGTCGCGCCGCCGAGGATGTGCGCGGTCATCGGGATGTTGAAGACGTCGCCCACCGAGCCGCCCGGATGACCACCGATCTTGGCGGCGATCCGGCGTACCGCCTCGTGCCCGACCGGGATCCAGGTCGGGTTGACCGGGCCGTGGCCGGGCCCGGTGGTGAGCCGGCCGCGCTTGGTGCGGCGCACGGTCAGCGAATTGTCCACCGTCTGCATGACCAGCGCGATGATCGTCCGGTCGCTCCAGCGCCGCTTCGACAGCGACCGCAGCAGGATGCCGGGATGGCGCAGCGCCTGGCCGAGGAAGCGGATCGGCCGCGGCACCCGGCCGCCGCCGTCCACCAGCAGCGTGGTGAGCAGGCCCATCGCGTTGCTGCCGGGTCCGTACCGGACCGGCTCGATGTGGGTCTCGGCGTCGGGATGGAAACTGGAGGTGATCGCGACCCCCCGGGAGAAGGGCTGCTCCGGTACGGCCACAGTCTGCGCGCCGAGCAGCGCCTCCGAGTTGGTCCGGGTCAGCGCGCCGAGCCGGTCGGAGAGCCCGGGCAGCACCCCGGTGTCCTTCATGGCGTGCAGCAGCCGCTGGGTGCCCAGCGCCCCGGCCGACAGCACGACCTCCCGCGCGGTGAACGTGCCCCGCGACGTGCTCAGCTCCCAGCCGTCCGCGACGGGCCGCAGCGCGGAGACCTTGGTGTCCGGGTGCACAACCGCGCCGGCCCGTTCCGCGAGATACAGGTAGTTCAGGTCGAGCCGGTTCTTCGCGCCGAGCCGGCAGCCGATCATGCAGTCGCCGCACTCGGTGCACCCGGTCCGCGCCGGTCCGGCGCCGCCGAAATAGGGATCCGGCACGGTCCGGCCGGGCTCACCGAAGAAAACCCCGACCGGGGTACGCCGGAACGTGTCGCCGACCCCCATGTCCTGCGCGACGGCCCGGATGACCTCGTCGGAGGGGGTGATCGACGGCTGCTCGGTGACGCCGAGCATCCGGGCGGCCTGCGCGTAGTGCGGCTCCAGCTCCCGGGCCCAGTCGGTGATCCCGGCCCAGCGCGGATCGGCGAAGAACGTGGCCGGCGGCTGATAGAGCGTGTTCGCGTAGACCAGCGAACCACCGCCGACCCCGGCCGCGGACAGCACGACGATGTCCTTGAGCAGGGTGATCCGCTGGATGCCCCGCAGGCCGAGCGCGGGCGCCCAGAGAAAGGCCCGCAGGTCCCAGGACGTCCTGGGCAGCGTGTCGGGGGTGAAGCGCCGGCCGGCCTCGAGCACGCCGACCCGGTAGCCCTTCTCGGTCAACCGCAGCGCGGTGACACTCCCGCCGAACCCACTGCCTACAACAACGATGTCGTAGTCCGTCATGCCGCCCAGCTCACCACGTCGAAGCCGACCGATCTAGTCACCGCGGTTAGTGCGGTTTGAGCAGAACCTTGATGTGGTCGCCGCTTTCCGCGTCGGCGAACGCCGCGGCCGCCTCGGCCAGCGGCCGGATCGCCGTCACGAAGTCCGCCGCCGTGACCACGCCGTCGCGCAGCAGCCGCATCGCGTCGGCGTAGTCCTCCGGCAGGTACGTGGCGCTGCCCTGGATCCTGAGCTGGCTGTCCTGCAGCAACGCCAGCGGCACCGTCACCTCGCCGGCGGGCACGCCCACCACCACGACCGTGCCGCCCTTGTTCGCGATCGCCAGCGCCTGCGTCGTGGTCGACTGCTCGGCCACGCAGTCGAAGACCACGTCGGCGCTCTCGGCCAGCGCCGCGCGTACCTGATCCGCCGCATCCGGTGCGCTCGCGTCCACGGCCGCGTCCGCGCCGAAGGCCAGCGCCCGCTTCCGGCGCTGCGCCGAGCGGGCCGTCACGACGATGCGCCGGGCGCCGTAGGCCCGGGCCACCTTCAGCGTCAGCAGGCCGATCGTCCCGACGCCGAGGATCGCCACCGTCCGGCCCCGGACGCCGCCGGCCAGCCGGATCGCGTGCACCGGGGTCGACAGCGGTTCGATCAGGGCCGCCGTCGGGTCGTCGAGGTCGTCCGGCACGAGGTGCAGCCGGCGGGCGTTGATCGTGAACGTGTCGGCCATGCCGCCCTGCGCCGAGCCGCAGCCGAAGAAGCCGAGGCGCTCGCAGAGATTCTGCCGGCCGGCCCAGCACTGCTTGCACTCCCAGCACGGCAGGTCCGGCTCCACGGTGGCCCGCTGGCCGGCCCGGACCGTGGTCACGTCCGCGGCCACCGCCGTGACGACGCCGACCACCTCGTGGCCCGGCGCGTACGGCGGGTGCACGTTCGGATGCCGGCCGCGCAACGCGTGCGTGTCGGAGCCGCAGACGCCGGCCACCACCATCCGGAGCTGTGCCTCACCCGGACCGGGCGAAGGGATCTCCGCCTCGACGACCCGTACCCCGTCCGGCTGCACGACGACCTTGCGCATCATGGCTGGAGCATAGAGCCCGGGTTTACGCTGAGCCGTGCGTGCAGCGACAATGACCGACATCGCCCGGCGTGCCGGCGTGTCCCGGATCGCCGTCTCGTACGCCCTCAACGGCCGTCCCGGCGTCTCCGCCGACCTGCGCCGGCGCATCCTCGGCATCGCCCGCGAGCTCGGCTACCGCGCGAACGGCGCGGCGCTGGCCCTGCACGGCGCCGCGGCCAACGCGATCGGGCTGGTGCTGCTGCGCTCGCCGGCCGCGCTGACCGTCGAGGTCTTCCGGCGCTGCCTCATCGCCGGGATCCAGGCCGAGCTGGCCGGGCGCGGATTCGGGCTGGCCCTGCAACTCGTCGCCGACCTCGACGAGGAGGCGCGGGTCCACCGCCGGTGGAGCGCCGAGCGCCGGGTGGACGGCGTGCTGATCTGCGATCCGCGGCTGGACGACCCACGGATCGCCGTGGTGCGCCGGCTGGGGCTGCCGGCCGCGCTGATCGCGAGCATGCCCGACGACGGCCTGCCGGGCGCGTGGTGCGACGACACCGGCTGGACCCTGGAGCTGGTCGAACACCTCGCGGGGCTCGGACACACCCGGGTGGCCCGGGTCAGCGGGCCGGCCGGGCTGGTGCACACGGCGATCCGCGACGACGCGATGGCGCGGGCCTGCGCGGAGCGGGGCATCGCGCTCACCATCGTGCGGGCCGACTACTCCGGCAGCGCCGGCGCGGGGGCGACCCGAGAGCTGCTGGCCGGCCGGCCCCGGCCGACCGCGATCGTGTACGACAACGACGTCATGGCCGTCGCCGGGCTCGGTGTCGCGGGGGAGCTCGGTCTCGCCGTACCCGCGGATCTGTCGCTCGTGGCGTGCGAGGATTCCCCGCTCTGCCAGGTCGTGGGCCCGCCGTTGACGGTCATCAGGCGGGACATCGCCGCCTACGGCGGCCTGGCCGCGGCGCAGCTCTTCGCGGCGCTGGACGGCGAGGTTCGTCCGCCGGTACGGGCCGAGAGCGGCCGCCTCGAGGTGCGCCGCAGCACCGGGCCGGCCTACCTACCCGCCTGAGGCTGCGCTTTCCCCGGGCGGGGGTGCGGTGCTGGCGCGGGCTACCAGGTGGGCGGGTTCGTCGAGCCGGCTTTCCACCCGGTCGCCGGCGATGGCGGACAGCAGCAGCCGGGCGGCGTTCGCGCCGTAGGCGACGATGTCGCGGGTCAGCGCGGTCAGCGGCGGATGCACGAGCCCACAGACCGGCGAGTCGTCCCAGGCGACGATGGACAACTCGGCCGGCACCACGTAGCCCAGCTCCTGCGCGGTGGCCAGCCCGGCGATCGCCATGATGTCGTTGTCGTACACGATCGCGGTCGGCCGGGGCCGGCCGGCCAGCAGCTCGCGGGTCGCCCGCGCGCCGGCCTCCCCGGTGTAATCGGTCCAGACCGTCGGCGCCTCGGCGACCCCCAGCCGGTCGCAGCTCTCGGCGAAGGCGCGGCTGCGCGCGCCCGTGTGCGCCAGCTCGGGGATGCCGGCCACCCGGGCGATCCGGCGATGGCCCAGCCCGGCCAGGTGCGCCACCGCCTCGGCGACCGACACCGCGTCGTCGGACCAGAGACTCGGCAACAGCTCGCCGTCGGTGGGCGGCCCGATGACGAGGGCGGGGACACCGATCTCCGCGACCGCGGGAATCCGCGGATCGTCCGCGCGCACGTCGCAGAGCAACACCCCGTCGACCCGGCCCTCGATCCACCACTGCCGGTAGACCTCGATCTCGGCGTCCGGGTCGTCGTCGGGGACCAACTGCAAGAGCAGGGCGTACGAGCGCAGGGACAGCTCGGCCTCCAGCCCGCTGACCAGCTCCATGAAGAACGGCTCCACGCCCAGCGTGCTGGCGGGCCGCCGCAACGCCAGGCCGACCATGTTGGCGGGGGCGCCGGCCAGGGCCCGGGCCGCCGCACTGGCCCGGAAACCGATCCGGTCGGCGATCGCCAGGATGCGCGCTCGGGTCTGATCGGAGACGCCGGGCCGGTTGTTGAGCGCGTACGAGACGGCGCCCTTGGAGACCCCGGCCTCCCGGGCGATATCGGCGATCGTCGGTCTCTTCACCCCGATGACATTAGTCAGATCTTCCCGGTGTCGCGGGTGTGCTCCAGCTGTTCGAGGACCCAGCGCGCCCAGTCGCGCTGCAGCTCGTAATATCGCCGGCCGAACTCCGCGGCGAAGCGCGCGTAACCCTGCGGCTGGCCGGGCGGCGTCGCGTCCTCGATCTCCTTGATGGCGTGCGTGAGCTCGATTGCCTCCTCGTCGCTGGCCGACGCCATGCGCTCGACCAGCACCCGCAGGTCTGGCAGGTCGAGTGAGGACAGCAGGAACAACCGCAGCACGAACTCGTTGCGCGGCGGGGTGTCGCCGAGCGGGCTGAACATCCACCGGCGTAGCTCGGCGCGGCCGGCGTCGGTCACGCCGTAGACCTTGCTGCCACGCGACCCCTCGTCGACGACCTCGACCAGACCCTCGGCCGTCATGCGCTTGAGCTCCGGATAGATCTGGCTGTGCCCGGCGCTCCACGCGTGGCCCGACAAGGTCTGCTCGAACCGCTTGGTGAGGTCGTAACCGTTCTGCGGAGTGTCGGTGAGCAGGCCGAGCAGGGCGTGACGAAGGGACATGCGGGAAGTCTAACCTGTCAGATTCAACATGTCGAAGACGTCATGTCTGTGTCGTCATGACGCGGTTGACATGTCGTACTCGACATGTCAGGGTCGTCATATTGATGACGGTCACGCCCGATCGGAGACGCACGATGAATAAGACCCCCGGCCTCGTGGCCATCCTGCGGTCCCTGCTGTGGGACGTCGGGTTGTCCCTCGCCGCCTACTTCGTGGCGCACTGGCTCGGCGCCGACGACTACGTCGCGCTGCTGGCCGGCTCCACGGCGGCGCTGGCCCGCGTCCTCTACGTGGCCGCCCGCAGCCGCACGTTCGACGTCTTCGCTGCGGTGATGCTCGGCGTGTTCCTGGTCGGCCTCGGCCTGTCGTTCCTGACCGGCGACGCCAAGTTCCTGCTCGTCAAGGAGTCCTTCGCCACCGGCATCGCGGGCCTGGCCTTCATCGGATCCTGCTTCATCGGCCGCCCGCTGATCTACCACGCCGCGCTGCGAATGCGGGCGGGCGACCCGGCCGCCACCACCGAGTTCGAGCAAAAATGGAGCGACCTGCCGCAGTTCCGCCGCAACTTCCGGATCATGTCCGCGGCCTGGGGCGCGGGCCTGCTCTTCGACGCGATCGTGCGGATCCCGCTGGTGCTGGCCCTGTCCACATCCGCCGCGGTCACCGCCTCAACCGCGTTGTTCATCGCGACGATGGTGCTGCTGTCGCTGTGGAACGTCCGGTTCGTCAAGCAGATCCAGGCCCGCGCCGCGGCGCGGGAGGCCTCGGCAGCCGCGCTCAACCCGGCGGAACGGGCCTGAGGGCGTGGTCGATCCCGAGGTCGGTCTGCCAGGCCGGTCAGGTTGGCCGGTCAGGTTGGCCGGTCAGGTCGGCCGGTCAGGTCGGTCTGCCAGGTCGGCCCGTCAGGTCGGCATGGTTGCTCAGGGCAGGTGGCCGAGGCGGCGGGCGGTCATGACCGTCTCCATCCGGCCGTGCGTGCCCAGCTTGCGCATCGCGTTGCGCAGATAGCTCTTCACGGTCTCCGGCAGCAGGCCGAGCCGGCGGGCCGTCTCCGCGTTGCCGCAGCCGACCGCCACCATCGCCAGCACGTCCAGCTCGCGCGGCGACAACGGATTCGGCGAGCGCCTCGGGCTGCCGGACTGGGCGAGCAACGCGCACACCTCCTGCAGGCGCGACCGCAGGGCCGGGTCGGCCACCTCCTGGGCGATCGTGCGCAGGTCGGCGTGGGCCTGCCGGACGTCCTCCCACTCGGGAGCCGTCGGCGCCGCCCGGGTCAGGACCGCGGTCGTCTCCAGCTCGGCGATCCGGCGCTGCACTTCCCGGCGTACGGTCAGCTCGGTGCCGACGCGCGCCGCCACCCGGCTCATCGCGTCGAGCGCGCGGGTGCCGACCGACAGCGGCTCGCGGGTGCCGGCGTACAGGACCGCCAGGACCGAACCCCCCACCGCGACCGGCACCGCGGCGATGGCACGCAGCCCCTCGACCGTGACCGGCTTGTCGTATTCGTGGCTGATCCGCGGGTCGGTGGCGTAGTCCTCGACCCGGCCCGGCCGCGCCGAACTGACCACCCGCCCGCCGAGCCCGTGGCCGGCGCTGACCACCAGCCCGTGCAGCGCGCCGGTCACGGTGCCGGCGAAGTCGGTCAGCCGCAGGGCCCGCCCGTCGGCGGCGACCGCCCCACCGAAGGCGACCGGCAGCCCGGTGACCCGCCGGACGCGGGCCAGGGCGGTGGACAGGTCGGCTGTCTCGGGCACGTCACCAGCATGGCACGGCGAGCCACCCCTGAACGGGGGTAGTGCCGCCGGGCCCGACCGGCTCATGCTGCAGAAATGCTCTCCTACGCTGCCGGGAACTCCGACGTGCCGCTGCTCTCCTACGCTTCCGGGATCTCCGATGTGCCGCTGCTCGGCGAGACGATCGGCGCGAGCCTCGAACGCACGGTCGCGGCCCACGGCGACCGTGCGGCACTGGTGGACGTGCCGTCCGGGCGCCGCTGGACCTACGCGGACTTCGACGCCGCGGTCAACGAGGTCGCCCGCGGCCTGCTGGCCCGCGGGATCGACAAGGGCGACCGGGTGGGAATCTGGGCGCCGAACTGCGCGGAATGGGTGATCACGCAGTATGCGACGGCCAAGGTCGGCGTGATCCTGGTGAACGTCAACCCGGCATACCGGACGCACGAACTGGCATACGTGCTCCGCCAGTCGGGCCTGCGCCTGCTGATCAGCGCGGTCGCCTTCAAGACCAGCGACTACCGCGGCATGATCGCCGAGATCGGCTTCACCGAGACGATCTTCATCGGCACGCCGGACTGGGACGGCCTGATCGCGGCGGGCGAGGGCCGGTCGCTGGCGGAGCGGGCCGCGACGCTCGCCTTCGACGACCCGATCAACATCCAGTACACCTCCGGCACAACCGGCTTCCCCAAGGGCGCGACCCTGTCGCACCACAACATCGCGAACAACGGCTTCTTCGTGGGCGAACTGGTCGGCTACACCGAGGCGGACCGGATCTGCATCCCGGTGCCGCTCTACCACTGCTTCGGCATGGTCATGGGCAACCTGGCGGCGACCACCCACGGCGCGTGCATGGTCCTGCCGGCCCAGGGCTTCGACCCGGCGGCCACGCTGCGGGCGGTCACCGAGGAGAAGTGCACCTCCCTGTACGGCGTCCCGACCATGTTCATCGCCGAACTGGGCCTGCCGGACTTCGGCTCGTACGACCTGTCGTCGCTGCGCACCGGAATCATGGCGGGCTCGCCGTGCCCGGTCGAGGTGATGAAGCGGGTGGTGGCGGAGATGCACATGACCGAGGTGGCGATCTGCTACGGCATGACGGAGACATCGCCGGTCTCGACGATGACCCGCCGCGACGACGGCCTGGAACGCCGCACGGAGACGGTGGGCCGGGTGCTGCCGCACCTGGAGTCCAAGGTGGTCGACCCGGGGACGGGCCGGCCGCTGCCCCGAGGAGAAGCGGGCGAACTGTGCACCCGCGGATATTCGGTGATGCTGGGCTACTGGGAGCAGGCGGAGGCGACAGCCGAAGCGATCGACGCGGCCCGCTGGATGCACACGGGCGACCTGGCCACGATGGACGACGACGGCTACCTGAACATCGTGGGCCGCATCAAGGACCTGGTGATCCGCGGAGGCGAGAACGTCTACCCGAGAGAGGTGGAGGAATTCCTCTACACCCACCCGGACGTGTCGGACGTCCAGGTGATCGGCGTCCCGGACCAGCGATACGGCGAGGAACTGATGGCCTGGATCGTGATGCGCCCGGGTGCGGCGCCGCTGACGGCCGCGGCGGTCCGGGAATTCTGCGCGGGGAAGCTGGCCCACTTCAAGGTGCCGCGGTATGTGCATGTGGTGGAGGGCTTCCCGATGACGGTGACTGGCAAGGTCCGCAAGGTGGAGATGCGCGAGCGTGCCGTGGAGATCCTGGATCTGGGTGACGCCGCTCAGATCCGCAACGCCTAGCACCATCTGCGGCTCGCTTCTTGGGGTCGGCATCGTTCTCGGGTCAGCCGTGGTCGTGGTACTCGCCGGGTGGTGCCGCGTCCGCGGACGCGTGCTTGGTGCGCTCCGCCTCGCGGAGCTGGACGCGCCGGATCTTGCCCGAGATCGTCTTCGGCAGGTCCGCGAACTCGAGCCGCCGCACCCGCTGGTAAGGCGACAGATGCGCGCGGCAGTGCGCGAAGATCGACCGGGCAGTCTCGTCGTCGGCCGGCCAGCCGTCGGCGAGCACCACGTAGGCCTTCGGCACGTTGAGCCGGAGCGCGTCCGGCGACGGCACGATCGCGGCCTCCACCACCGCGTCGTGCTCGATCAGCACACTCTCCAGCTCGAACGGGGAGATGCGGTAGTCCGACGCCTTGAACACGTCATCCGTGCGTCCGACGTAGGTGATGTAGCCGTCCGCGTCGCGGGAGCCGATGTCGCCCGTGTGGTAGTAGCCGTTTGCCATGGCCTCCGCCGTCAGACCGGGGTCGCCGTGGTAGCCGACCATCAGGCCCAGCGGGCGGGGAGCAAGCTCCAGGCAGATCTCACCCTCGTCCGTGTGCTCGCCCGACAACGGGTCGATCAGCGCCACCCGGTAGCCGGGCACCGGCCGGCCCATCGAGCCCGGCCGCACGGTCTGTCCCGGCGTATTCGCGATCTGGACCGTCGTCTCGGTCTGGCCGAAGCCGTCGCGGATCGTGACTCCCCAGGCCTTGCGCACCTGCTCGATGACCTCGGGATTCAGTGGTTCGCCGGCGCCGACCACCACGCGCGGCGGATTCCTCAGCGCGGTGAGATCGGACTGGATCAGCATCCGCCACACGGTCGGCGGCGCGCAGAAGCTGCTCACCCCGCAGCGCTGCATCTCGCGCAGCAGCCGCGGCGCGTCGAACCGCGAATAGTTGTGGATGAACACGCAGGCCTGCGCGTTCCACGGGGCGAACACGTTGCTCCACGCATGCTTCGCCCAGCCCGGCGACGAGATGTTGAGGTGGACGTCGCCGGGACGCAGGCCGATCCAGTACATCGTGGACAGGTGCCCGACGGGGTAGGAGGCGTGGGTGTGCTCGACCAGCTTGGGCTGCGCGGTGGTGCCGGAGGTGAAGTAGAGCAGCAGGGTGTCGCCGGCCTGGGTGACGCCGTCGGGTGCGAATGCGGCCGAGCCGGCGTAGGAGTCGGAGAAGGTGTGCCAGCCGCCGACGGGCGCGCCGACCGCGATGAGCGTGACCTCCGCACCGACGTCGGCGAACCGGTCGGTTGCCGAGGCGAGGGCGATGACGTGTTGCGCACCGCCGCGGGTCACCCTGTCCCGGGCGTCGGCCGCGCCGAGCAGCGGCGTCGCCGGAATGATGACCGCACCGAGCTTCATCGCCGCGAGGATCGTCTCCCAGAGCTCCACCTGGTTACCGAGCATCATCACGATGCGGTCGCCGCGGCTGACCCCGAGCTCCCGCAGCCAGTTGGCGACCTGGTTCGACCGGTGCGCCAGCTCGGCGAACGAGAAGCGTTGCTCCGAACCGTCCTCCTCGACGATCCACAGGGCGGGGCTGTCGTTGCCCGCCGCGATCACGTCGAACCAGTCGAGCGCCCAGTTGAAGGCACCGAGCTGCGGCCAGCCGAAGTGCGCATACGCCTCGGCGTAGTCCTCGCGATGCTCCAGCAGGAAGTCCCGGGCCTCGCGGAACGCCGCCGTGCCGTCACTGGCCGCCATGTCTCCTCCTCGGGTAGATCTGGGTCAGACTGCCTCGCCGCCGGGGCGTCCCGCCACCCCCGAGCGGGGGTGGCGAGCCTCAGCGCATGTCAGGTTTGTCGCCGGTAGGCGGCCACTTCGCAGGTATCCGTCGACGGCGTCATCGACGCAGCTCGCGCCCCGGAAGAGATACACGCCGTGGGTACGCGCCCCGGCCAGCACGATCAGCCGCGAGCCGGTCAGCGCCCGGTGCAATGCCACCGCGCCGGGCAGCTGTGAATTGACGTCCTTCTCGGCCTGGACGATCAGGGCGGGCGTGCCGTTGTGAACATCGACCGGTCGTTCCGCGGGAGCATCCGGCCAGAAGGAACAGGGGGTGATCGTGCGAGCGAGCGGCTCGAACAGCGGGGACGAAGCCCGGTGCCGCTGAACGTCGCGCCAGTACACCTCCGGGTCTCGCGAGACCGCGGCGTCACCGCAGAGGATCGCGGTCTGCGCGGTGTGGGTCGCCGAACCCACCCCGTCGACGAGGCTGGCCAGCGTCGCGGTCATCTCCTCGGTGGGCTCGGCGGGCATTCCGTCGGCCGCCCGGGCGAGCACCTGGACGACGCCGGCCAGCTCACCGTTCTCCGTGTCGTCGGTCAGCGGCGTGAGGATCAGAGCCGGCACCAGCGTGTCGTCCACCGCGTACGGACCCACGGCCAGTGGGTGTCGGGCGGAGGCGGCATAGATGCGCCGCACGGTGCCGAGCACGGCGTCGGCGGTCGCGCCTAGGCGGTAGACGGCGTCGCGTGCGGCGCCCCAGGCGGCCCATTCCCGCAGCTGCGCCTCGCGCCCCGGAGCGGCGTTGCGCAGGACGCGCGTGCCCGACCGGGCGGGGTCGATGGCGCTGTCCAGCACAATCCGATCGGCTCGCCGGGGGAACAGCTGGGCGTAGACCGCGCCGAGATACGAGCCCTGCGAATAGCCCAGATAGGAGAGCTTCGGCTCACCGAGCGCGGCCCGGATCGCGTCCATGTCGCGGGCCATGTTCGCCGTCGACGCGTGACGCAGCAGGCCCTGCTGCGCGCGCCCGCAGCGCCGGGCGAGATCCCGGTCCAGGGAGACCATCGCGTCGAATCCGGCCCGGTCGGCGCCGGCCGAGCGCGGCAACCAGTATGCGGGCCAGTGGCAGTCGACTGGAGTGCTGCGTCCGGCGAAGCGGGGGTCCATGCCGATCAGATCGAAGCGCTCGCCGGTCGCACCCATCGCGGCCCGGGCGAGCGGAATGCTCTCCAGCACCGGAGACGCGGGGCCGCCCAGGTTGATGATCATGGAGCCGATGCGGTGCGTGGCGTCGCTGCCCCGGCTCCGTGCGATTGCCACGGATATGCCCCGCCCGCCCGGTCTGGCGTAGTCGAGCGGCACCGTCACGTCGCCGCACTCCACCCCGGCGTCGTCGAGGGCGCGCCCCTCGGCGTCATCCGGCCCGAGAGCACACGGATGCCAGGAGACACCCGGTTTGCTGAGGCTCGCGCTGACCGCGGTGTCGCCGGGCAGCGCGCTTGAGGAAACGCCGGTGGCCAGGGAAATGACGGTGATGATGCTGAGGCTTGCGGTGGTTAGCACTGGGCACTCCTGGTGTGAGCGGGTGATGGGCGGAGGTCAGGCATCGCGGCGGCGCAGGCGCCAGGCACCCAGCGCCAGCACGATGGCGGCGTAGCACAGGAAGACGGCGAATCCGGTCCAGGGGGAGAGCAGCGTCGAGTCCGGGCGGGCTGTGGTGATCGCGAGGCCCGCGGGGGAGGGCAACCAGCGGTAGAGGTCGTCTGCCAATTCCGCGGGTAGGAAGCCGGTCAGCATCTGTGGCCCGAGCAGCACGCCGATCACCGCTGCCACCCCACCGGCCGTGCGGCGCAGGATCGCGCCCAGCCCCAGCCCGAGCAGCGCGACCACTGCCAGATAGAGCGCCGCGCCGACGATGGCCCGTGCCGCTCCCCGCTGGCCGAGAGACATGTCGAGGTGCTCCGCCGACAGCACGGACTGGCCGGCGAGGAAGGCGCCGAAGACCGTAGGCAGGCTCAGCGCGAAGACCGCGGTCGCGAGCACTGCGGCCTTGCCCCAGAGCACCGGGCTTCGTCTAGGCACCGCAGCGAAGGTCGTCCGGATCAGGCCGTTCGCATACTCGTTTGTGATCACCAGGACGCCGAGCACGCCCACCGCGAGCTGGGCGACCTGAACCCCGGCGAGGCTGACCCCGACCGCGTCGAAGCCCGCGGGATCGGCCGGTGGGCGGGCGACACGGACCATCGAGTAGAGGATGCCGAAGCCGATGAGCAGGGTGACGGCGCTCAGCAGGGACCAGGCAGTGGAGGAGACCGAGCGGAACTTGGTCAGCTCGGCGCGCACGACGCTCATCGGTGGCTCCCGTTCCTCGTGGCCGGGCGGAACTCGACCGTGTCGCTGGTGAGGCCGAGGAAGGCGTCTTCGAGCGAGCTGTGGCCCGACTCGGCGACCAGGCTCGCCAGGCTCGTGTCGGCGACCAGGCGGCCCTTGCCGATCACGACGACGTGATCCGCCGTCTGTGCCATCTCGGTCATGAGGTGGGAGGACAGGAAGACCGTGCGACCCCGCACGGCCTGCTCACGCAGCAGGCCCCGGACCCACCGGATGCCCTCGGTGTCGAGACCGTTGAGGGGCTCGTCGAGGATGAGCGTGCGCGGGTCGCCGAGCAGCGCGGTCGCGATGCCGAGCCGCTGCTCCATGCCGAGGGAGAACCGGCCTGCGCGGCGCTTGGCCATGTCGGCCAGGCCGACCGCATCGATGACGTCCAGGACGCGCGACCGGGGCAAACCGTTGGACTGCGCGAGGGCCAGCAAGTGGTGGTACGGGCTGCGTCCCGGGTGCAGGGCCCGCGCCTCCAGCAGCGCGCCGACCTCACGCAGCGGCGTCCGGTGTTCCGCATACGGCTTGCCGTTGACCGTCACCGAGCCGCGCGTCGGCCGGTCCAGGCCGAGGATCATCCGCATCGTCGTTGACTTGCCGGCGCCGTTCGGCCCCAGGAAACCGGTGACGACGCCCGGCCGCACGGTGAAGGTCAGGTCCTCCACCGCGCACCTGTCGCCGTATTGCTTGGTCAGGCCCTTTGCCTCGATCATGGTGTCTCCTTCCGTGGTCGGCTTCCAGACTCCCGGTGCCACGGCCCGGCGTCAGTGGGGTGTGCGCGCTGCCGATGGTGGGGTTTTCCCCACCCTCGGCCCGCGGTTTGCCGGATAGTCAGGCTCGCCCGCGCTGCATACGGTCGACGGCGTGGACATCCAGTTCTTTCCGATGCACCGCGTGACGACCGGGCGGTCGATCCGTCATCTCCTGATGGGCGCCGTGCTGTCGACGTTGGCCACCGCCCTGCTCACTCTGCTGGTGATCATCTGGGGTGCGGCGACCCTCAGCCTGTTCGCCGGACCTTCCGGTGGAGCGCTGCTCGTCGTGCTCTACGTCGTCGCCGTGCCGGTGCTGCCGCTCGTGCTCGCCTGGTTCGTGCACGAGATCGCGGTGCTGCACCGGTTGCGGTTCCGTCGCCTGCTTGAGGTCAACATCGCTGAGCCGGCCTGGACGATCCGCAGCTTGGGACGCGAGCTGGTCTACCTCGTGTGGGCGCTGCTGATCGCCGTGCCGGCGACGGTGCTGATCGTGGCGCCGCCGGCGGCACGCCGCTTCGTGCGCCACGATCGGCACACCGCCGATCGCTGGCTCGGCCCCACCAACGTCGAGATCCTCAAACAGCGCGTGGACTATCTGCAGGGCAGTCGGGCGGCGGTCGTGCTGGCCACCGACGAGGAACGCCGGCGGATCGAACGGGACCTGCACGACGGCGCGCAGCAGCGGCTGCTGTCCCTGGCCCTGAATCTGGGCATGGCACGCGAGGCGATCACCGAGCCGTCGCCCGAGGCCGATGCGATCGTCGCGGCGCACGACGAGGCGCTCACGGCGCTGAGCGAGCTGAGGCAGTTCGTGCGGGGTCTGCATCCGGCGGTGCTGAACGACCGTGGCCTGGACGCTGCCGTCTCCGGGATCGCCGCCCGGGCCAAGATCCCTGTCCACGTCTCCGTGCAGGTGGAGCCGCGCTGCCCGGCCTCGATCGAGGCGGTGGCCTACTTCGTCGTGTCCGAGGCCCTGACCAACGTGGCGAAGCATTCCGAGGCGCTGGTCGCCTCCGTCACAATCACTCGCCAAGGGAGCAAATTGCACATCGAGGTCTCCGACGATGGGCGCGGTGGCGCCACCGCGAAGCCCGGTGGCGGGATCGCCGGGCTCATCCAACGAATCGGCTCCGTGGACGGCAGACTGTCTCTGCGCAGCCCGGTCGGTGGGCCGACAGTCATCAAGGTGGTCCTGCCGTGCGACTGATCCTCGCGGAGGATTCGGTGCTGCTCCGCGCCGGCCTGACCAAGTTGTTGACCGATGGCGGCTTCGACGTGCTGGCCGCCGTGGGCGACGGCGCGGAGCTGCTCCGCGCGGTCGCCGAGCATGAGCCCGACGTGGTCGTCGTCGACGTGCGGATGCCGCCTACCCACACCGACGAGGGCATCCGCGCGGCGCTGACGATCCGCAGCCGGTATCCGAAGATCGCCATCCTGGTGCTCTCGCAGTACGTCGAGGAGCGGTACGCCAACGATCTGTTGTCGGCGGCCACGAGCTCGGTCGGCTACCTGCTCAAGGATCGGGTCGCGCGGGTCCGTGACTTCCTCGACGCGCTGCGCCGGATCGCCGAGGGCGGCACGGCCCTCGATCCGGAGGTGGTCGCCCAGCTCATGGTGCGGCGGCGGCCGGACTTCCGTGCCCGGCTCACACCGCGCGAGCTGGAGGTTCTGCGGCTGATGGCCGAGGGCCGCTCCAACAACGGCATCGTGGACGCGCTCGGTGTCAGTCACAGCGCCGTCGAGAAGTACGTCAGCAACATCTTTGCGAAGCTGGACCTGTCCCCGACCGACACCGATCACCGCCGGGTCTTGGCGGTGCTCAAGTATCTGGGCGATGGTTAGGATCCGTTACCCATCAAAAAGGGGGCCTACCGCGGCGCGCTCTCGCTGAGCTCGAACTCCTCGTCCCGGGTCTCCGGCCTGATCAGCGGCTGCCGGCGCAGGGCCGCGGTCGCTTCCGCCTTCGCCAGGGCCACCGGGAAGCCGCGGGTCGCCCGCCAGAGCTTGACGATCAGCATCAGCTCGAAGACCACCAGCAGGGTGCCCGCGACCGCGGAGGTGGCGATGACCTGGCCGGTCAGCGGGCCGATGATGAACACCGTCATCTCGAACTCGATGCCGCTGAACAGGTGAGTCCGGATGCGGCGCTGCAGCAGGGCCGCCCGGAACCGCGCCCGTGGTCCCTGCGGTGGCATCGGCGTGCCGGTCACCGGCTCCTCCGGTGCCGAGCCGCGCGCCTCTTCGAGCAGCTCGCGCATGCTCTGCCGGGTCTTCGTCATCTGCTGCGAGTTGAGGTAGCGGAACAAGTCCAGGAAGGTCACCACGACGAGCGTCCAGAGGAACGCGACGTGCCCGGTTCGCGCGTACTGGCCGCCGAACAGGGCCGCCGCGCACATGAAGACCCGGAGCCGGTCGAACATGAAGTCGAACCAGGCCCCGAACATCGAGCCGGTGCCGTTCAGCCGGGCGATCTTGCCGTCCATGCAATCCACGACGAAGCTCAGGTGAAACAGCACCGCGCCGGCGATCAGCCACCAGCGGTCCTGGGCCAGGAAGCAGGCTGCCGAGCCCACTCCCAGCAGCATCGCCACGACGGTCAGCAGGTTCGGGGTGATCCACCGATAGGGGGCGACGAGGCGGACCAGCCTCGCCGCGAGCGGATCGACGACCAGGACGGTCCACCACGCATCGCTGACCTTGTAGGTCTGCTCGCGGATGTCCTGCAGTGAAGAGCGACGCACCATAACCGGTATCAACGCGCAGGTCGGAGCACGGAAACTGCTTTTGCCCGTTTTGTGACTAGAAGTGGCGATGTTATCCACAGACGCATGATTGACGGGTTACAAGCGGCAGTGCGCATAGTACGGTCCGTTCATGGTCGACGGTCGATACCGCACCGGCCGGACGGCAGCCGAGGATGGCCCGCCCGGCCCTCCTTCCACTGTGGATTCCGAGCATCCTCCGGGCAGCCCGCTCGCCGATCCCGCGGCGGTGCATTTCGACGACGAGGAGCGTCCCGCCCGGGCTTTGACCGGCCCGGTCGGCATCGGCGTCGCGGTGGTCGCCTTCGCCGCCGCGCTGCTCGTGCTCTGGCAGGTGTTCCGGCCGCTGGCCCAGGGCAGCCAGTTCTACCTCATCGTCTTCCTCGCCGGCACGCTTCCGCTCGTCTTCCTGGTCTACCGCTCCGGCATCTCGATCAAGCGAGCAGCCAGGCCGGAGCGACGGGACCTGCCGTCGGTCCTCGACTGGGTGCTGGCCGCGACCACGCTGCTGGTCTGCCTGTATCCGGTCAATCCGTTCGGGGGCGGCTACAACGAGTTCCTCGACCGCCAGGGGCTGCTCGACACCCCCGACGTCATCGCCGGTGCGATCATGCTCGTGCTCGTCGTCGAGGCCTGCCGCCGTACCACCGGGTTGGCCCTGCCGATCGTCTGCCTGGCCTTCCTCGCCTACGGTTACTACGGCGGTTTGCTTCCGCAAAACTGGTCGGTCGCACACTCCGGCCTGGACTTCGCCCAGATCGTCGACGCTCTCTACAACTCCGGCAGTGGCTTCTACGGCACCCCGCTCGACGTAGCCGCCACATACATCGTGCTGTTCACCATCTACGGCGCCGTGCTCGATCTGTCCGGGGCGAGCCGGTTCTTCGTCGATCTCTCCGTCGCGGCCTTCCGCAAGTCACGCAGCGCCGCGGGGCGCACGGCTGTCGCGGCCGGCTTCCTGCTCGGCACCGTCTCCGGTTCCGGCACCGCGACCGCGGTCAGCGTCGGCGCGGTCACCTGGCCGATGCTGCGCCGGGCCGGCTATCCGGCCGAGCAGGCCGGCGGCATGCTCGCGGCCGCGGGCGTCGGTGCGATCCTCTCCCCGCCGACCCTGGGCGCGGCCGCGTTCATCGTGGCCGAATATCTCGACGTCTCCTATCTGACCGTGCTCGGCTGGGCGATGATCCCCACCGTCCTCTACTACCTGGGCATTCTGCTCGCGGTCGAGATCGACGTGCGGCGGTTCCAGGTGAAGGCCATCGACGTGCCGCAGGTGAGCGCGTGGCGGCTGTTGGGGCGCTTCGGCTACCACTTCTCCTCGCTGGTGATGATCGTCGTCCTGCTCGCCGTCGGGCAGAGCGCGACCCGCGCGGTGGTCTATGCGACGCTGCTGGCCGCGGCTCTCTCCTTCCTGGACCGGCGCGCGTGGCTCACCCCGGGGCGGCTGTTCGCCGCGCTGGCGGCCGGCGTCCGCGGAGTGCTGCCGGTGGTCGCGGTCTGCGCGGCGGCCGGCATCATCACGGCGACCACGACGAAGACCGGTCTCGGCGCGCAACTCGCATCGTTGCTGGTCAGCGGCGCCAGCGCGGTCACCGACAACCCGACCGCGGTGCTCGCCCTGACGGTCGTCCTGGCGGCGGTCGCGCTGGCGATCCTCGGGCTCGCCGTGCCGGTCACGGCCAGCTTCATCATCGGCTGGGTGATCATCGGCCCGGCGCTGCTCGGGCTCGGCGTGTCGCCACCCGCCGCCGCGATGTTCGTCTTCTACTACTCGGTGCTCTCCGAGGTCACCCCGCCGACGGCCCTCGCGGCGGTCGGTGCCAGCGCGATCACCGGCGGCCGCACCGTGCCCACGATGTGGCAGGCGCTGAAGTACGCGTTGCCGGCCTTCCTGGCCCCGATCGCCTTCGTGCTCACCGATCCCGGCGAATACCTGCTGGCCCGGGGCCCGGTCACCGGCATCGTCTGGGCCACCGTCGTCGCCGGCTTCGCGGTCGTGGGCCTGGCGGTCGCCACCGGGGCGTGGGTGCCCGGCATCGGCCCGGCGGGACCCGCGAGCCGCATCCTCGGCGGCGTCGCCGGCCTGCTCCTGCTCTACCTGGCGCCGCTCACCATCGCGCTCGGCGCCGTCGCGCTCGCTCTCGCCGCGGGCATCGCCATCATCCATCGAACGGGGAGGACCACGTTATGAGGAAGGCATTCGCACTGGCCGCGGCCGGGACGCTGGCCGCGGCGGGGCTGACGGGTTGCGGCGGCAAGCAGGACGCGGCCACGGTCGACGCGGGTGGGGCGGTGAGCTGCGAGGTCGCGAACGACACCCGCATCGGCATCGCCACGGGCAACGCGACGGGCGTCTACTTCGCGCTCGGCAACGCCTACGCCGAACAGATCGCCGCGACGGGCGGCAAGGTCAAGGCGACGGCGTCGGAGACCGGTGCCTCGGTGCAGAACATCCAGCAACTCGTCGCGGGAGAGTTCGACGTGGCGTTCTCGCTGGCCGACAGCGCGGCGGACGCGGTCAACGGCACCAACAGCTTCACCGCGAAGCAGCCGGTGCAGGCGCTCTCGCGCATCCACACTAATTACACGCAGGTGATCGTGCGCAAGGCCGCGGGCATCAAGGACGTGGCGGGCATGAAGGGCAAGCGCGTCTCGACGGGCTCCCCCAAGTCGGGCACAGAGGTCATCGCCAAGCGCGTGCTGACCGCGGCGGGCCTCGACCCGGACAAGGACATCCAGGCCCAGCGCCTGGACCTGACCAAGACGGTCGACGGCGTGAAGGACGGCTCGATCGACGCGCTGTTCTGGTCGGGCGGCCTGCCCACCCCGGGCATCACCGACCTGCTGACCACGTCGGCGAGCCAGGTGGAGTTCCTGGACATCACGGCCCTGCTGCCGGAGCTCAAGAAGATCAACCCGGTCTACGAGACGGGCACCATCCCGGCGGCCACCTACAAATCCCCGGCGGACGTGCCGACCATCGTCGTGCCGAACTTCCTGCTGGTCCGCGAAAACCTGGACGCCAACGTGGCCTGCGTGCTGACGAAGGCGCTCTTCGACCGCAAGCCGCAACTCGAGCAAGCGAACGCGGCGGCCAAGGAGATCACCCTGGACAAGGCCCGAAAAACCGACCCGGTGGTCCTGCACCGCGGCGCTGTCACGGCGCTGGACTCCCTGAACGCACCGAAATAGCACGAGGGTGGTCCGGCTTCTACCGTGACAGCGACGGGTGTCATGTCGGACTTGAAGAGGACGGCGGGCCAGTGCCCGCCCACCGACGGCTCTTCTCAGGCCATCAGGTGTTGGTGGTGTTGTAGTGGATCCGGGCCATCACCGCGCGATGTTCGGAATAGCTGAGGTCGGCATTGTCGCTGCCGGTCTGAGCCAGGTCGGCAGCGTCGCCCTCGTTGAACGTGATGGTGTGTTCCGAGCCGACGAAGGGGAGCCTTCCGCCGGACAGCTTGCCGAACATGAAGTCGATGCGCCGGTCGGTGTCCACCAGGGTCCACGGCAGGCACGCCTTGATGGCGCTCGCCGAGCCGTCGGTGTCCTCTCGGCAGTTGTCGTACATCACGTCCCGGTAGCCCAGCGAGCCGTCGAGGTCGCCGTTGATCTTCGAATACCAGGGGCGCCAGCCGTTGCTCGCGTTCAGATCGGTGATGTTCGTGTCTCCGGCCATGACCATCAGGTTGCTGCCGGGCGCGGCGAGCTGGGCGGCAGCCTCGGTCGCGTTGATCTCTGCGCACGGCGGGCCGTCGCTGGCGGCGGTGGCCCAGTGCACCGATGCCGCCGTCACCGTCTTGCCGGGGTTGAGCAGGTCGGTGAAGGTCTTCCGGATGCCGACGGTGCGGTCCTGGTCGTTGAGCACGCAGGCGCCGTCGACCTCGTGCCTGGACTGCCAGGACACCGTGGTGCCGGCGACCGGTGAAAGCCGGTCCATGCGATAGATGATTCCGTTTTGCTGGGTCTGCTTCTCTCCCTCGCACTTCTGGATCGTGTCGCCGGCCAGTGGGCTGGACATGACCCAGGAGTAGTCGGAGGGGAGCAGCGCATTCATCTTGGCTACCAGCGTCGTGATTTCGGCCGGGCTGACCTGCTGGACGAGGAACAGATCCGGGGCGTATGTCTGGCCGGCCATGTAGTAGATCAGGTCCTGCCAGTCGCCGGCGCAGGTCTCGGCGGCGGTGAGGAGATTCTCCACGTTGTTGTCGTAGACCTGGAGGTACTTCGCGTTCGGGTTGACGGCGGCGGCCGAGGCGCTCGCGGCTCCGACGAACACCATCGGAAGTGCCATCGCCAATGTGACGGATGCGGCAAGAACCCTTCGGCGGGATGATATGAGGGTGCGCATACGCGCGAGTGCGGCTGTGGTCATGAGATCCCTCGCAGTTTCGGCGAAATTGTTACGAGGCATTCACGCAGTGTGATTCATGAATGCCGCGCGGGGCAGGACGCTAGCACAAACTTCGCCGATCAATGATCACCGTAAATGGGAATTCTCTGCCTAATTCTGCATATATCAAGCGGGTGCCGGGGACGCCGATGAGGCCGGGCGCATCGCAGGGCCGAGCCCTCCCGTGTCGCGCCCGACGAGGTGCGGGCGCCGTCATGGGCACGTGTCGGGCAAGGCCGTCGACGTGTGATCACGACCCGCCGCCGACTAAATGCGTTGAGCTTTTCGTCGGCGATCCTTACGGTGGGAACCACACCGCACGAAGCGACCGGCCGAAGGGGGTCCGACATGTTCCGCACCATGGATGGTGACCGGATGAAGCGCCCCGGGATGGGCCGGCGATGCGGCTGACGCCATGATCGGCGTGCCGCCCATCCCGGTTCGGGAGGGCGGTTTTTTGTTGCCCAGGAAAGCCGCGACAAGGCGGGCCGATCGGGTAGTCCGGGCCGTAGTGAAGAACCAGTGCCGCTAGCTCAATTGGTAGAGCATCCGTCTCTTAAACGGAGGGTTCGGGGTTCGATTCCCCGGCGGCGCACGCGCAGGGTGGAGCAGCTCGGAGTGCTCACAGGTTTCATAGGCCTGAGGTCGTGGGTTCAAATCCCACCCCTGCAACCGCAGGTTGAGCGTTGGCTGCTCATCCGCTCCTCATAAGGGCGGCCTGCCCGGTTCGACACCGGGACCTGCGACTTTTCATGCCCTCGTTTGCTCCGCAGGCGAGCGTGTCGGTGCCATGTCGCCGCCGTGTCGGCGGGACCGCGCAGTCTCTCCAGTGCTGGCCGGCCCGCCCTCATCGGGCCGCCGCAGTCACGCGAAGCAGAGATGCCCACCGCTGTCACCCAAGGAGCAACAATGAGCACCCCAGTCACGATTGTCGGCGCCGGCCTCGGCGGCCTCACCCTGGCCCGCGTTCTGCACGTGCACGGCATTCCGGCGGCGGTCTACGAAGCGGAGGCCTCAGCGACGGCGCGTGGTCAGGGCGGCATGATCGACATTCACGACTACAACGGGCAGCCCGCCCTCGAAGCGGCGGGCCTCATGGAGGAGTTCCGCGGCCTCGTCCTGGAGGGCCGCGAGGCCTACCGGATCGTCGACCGGGACGGCACGGTCCTGCTCGACGGGCTTGACGACGGCTCGGGTGGACGTCCTGAGGTGCAGCGTGCCGAGCTGCGACAGATGCTGCTCGATTCGCTCCCGGCCGGCACCGTCCGGTGGGGTCACAAGGTCAGCGGGGTGCGCGTCCTCGGCGAGGGCCGTCATGAGGTGACGTTTGCCGATGGCAGCTCCGCCGTCACGAGCCTGCTCGTCGGCGCGGACGGTGCGTGGTCGCGGGTCCGGCCGCTACTCTCCGAGGTCGCACCCGGGTATGGCGGCGGCTCATCCGTGGAGACATTCCTGTTCGACGGCGACAACCGTCACCCTGCCACCGCGAAAGCGGTCGGTGGCGGGTCGCTGTTCGTGTTCGACACGAGCGCGAGCGGGAAGATCTTTGTTGTGCACCGGGAGAGCGACGGGAACCTGCACGCCTACCTGTGGCTGTCCAAGCCGCTGGACTGGTTCGCCGGCATCGACTTCACCGATCGCGCCGCGGCGACCGCGCGCATCGCGCAGGAAGTCGACGGCTGGGCCCCCGAACTGACCGCGCTGATCACCGACAGCGACACCGCCCCGGCCCACCGACCCCACTATGCGCTGCCGGTCGAGCACCGATGGGACCGGGTCGCGGGAGTGACCCTGCTCGGTGACGCCGCCCATCTGCAGCCCCCGAACGGCGAAGGTGCCAACCTGGCCATGCAGGACGGCGCTGAACTCGGCGCCGCCATCGCCGCGCACCCCGATGACATCGAGGCCGCGCTCACCGCGTACGAGGATGTGATGTTCCCCCGCAGCGCCGCGGCCGCAGCCGAGGGCCTTGCCCTTATCGACATTCTCCTCGGTGACAACGCCGCACAGAATCTGATCGACGTCTTCACCGGAGCGCGGTAGCGGTCCTGACGGTGGTGTCGGGCATGGTCGAGAGGCCGCGCCCGGCCCATTCCGGCGGGGGACGGGTGAGCGATGATGATGGCGTGCGGATCACGACCCTCGGACCCCTGGCAGTGGACGGCCGGCCGGTGCGGGGCGTCCGGCTGACCGCGGTGATCCGTGAGCTCCTCGATGCCCGGGGCCGCACGGTCGCCACCGGCGCCCTGGTCGAGGCGGTCTGGCGGGGCGCGTCGCCCGATGATGCCGCAGGCGCGGTGCAGGCACTGGTCAGCCGCGTGCGCCGGCTCGGCGTGCCGGTGCTTGCCGCGCCGGGCGGTTACCGGATCCCGGCCGACGAGGTGCAGATCGACGCGGTCACGGTCCGCGTGCTGGCCGACAGCGGCCGGCAGGCGCTGATGGAGGGCGACGCGGTCCGCGCGCGTGGGTGTGCCGACGAGGCCCGGGCGCTGTTCCCGGAGATCCCGGAGCTGGCCGAGGCCGGAAGCGCCCGGCTCTTCGGCGACGTCGTAACGCTGCGGGCGGAGGCCGCCCTGGCCGGCAGCGGCCCGTTCGACGAGGCGGATCTGCGCCGGCTGGCAACCCGGGTTCCGCCCGACGAGCCGGCCGCCGCGCTGCTCGTGCGGGTGCTCGCGGCGCAGGGGCGCGACGCCGAGGCACTCGAAATGGTCGAGCAAGTGCGCGTCGAGCTTGCCGATCGGTACGGCGCCGACCCGTCACCGGTGCTCGCCGAGGCGCATGTGGCCCTGCTGCGCGGGCAACTGGTGGCCGCGCGTCCGAAGCGGACCGGCCATCTGCCCGCCACCTGGCGCCGGGCCGCGACGCCGTTGGTGGGCCGTGAAACGGATCTCGCCGCGGTCAGCAGGGCACTGCTGGAGGCACCGTTGGTGACCGTCGTCGCGACCGGCGGGGCGGGGAAGACCCGGCTGGCCGCCGAGATCGCTCGCTCCGTCAGCGGCTCCCGGCCGGTCCGCGTCGTCGAGCTGGCCGGCCTGCGCTTGCCGGCCGAGGTGCTGCCCGCCGTGCTCGCGGTCCTGACCGGCGCGAGCACCGGCGGACCGGTCCTGGATCGCCGCGTGCTCAGTCCCGAGGAACGGCTGCAGGCCATCGGTCCCGAGCTTGACGGGCTGCTCGTGCTCGACAACTGCGAACACGTCCTCGACGCCGCCGCGGCCGTCGTGGCCGACCTGCTGGCCGTGGCGTCGCCCGAGGTCAGCGTGCTCGCCACCAGCCGGGCGCCGTTGGGTCTGGTCGGCGAGGTCGTTCACCGGCTGCCCACGCTGCCCGACGACGAGGCGCTCGCCCTGCTCGGAGCCCGCGTACGGGCCGGGGGCTCGGCGCCGGCCTGGCGCCGGGACCGGGCGCTGGCCCTCTGTCACCGGCTCGACAACCTGCCGCTCGCCCTCGAGCTGGCCGCCGCCCGGCTGCGGCACATGCCGATCGACGATGTGCTGGCCGGGCTCAGTGACCGGTTCGCGCTGCTCGACGACGCGCTGCGCGGGCTGCCCGACCGGCACGCCAGCCTGTGGGCGATGGTCGACTGGAGCCGCGAGCTGCTGGAGCCCGGCGAGCGGGACCTGCTGGAACGGCTGGCGGTTATCCCGGCCCCGTTCGCGACCGAGCTGGCCATCGCCGCGGCCGGCGGCGCCGACGTACGCCGCGGGTTGTCGATCCTGGTCGAGCAGTCCCTGCTGCGGCTGGAGGATGATCGCTACCGGATGCTGGAGACGGTCCGCGAATACGGTGAGGCCAGGCTCGCGGCGGCCGGCGGGCGCGAGACCGCCATGGCCGGACTGGTCGACTGGGCCGTGCGGCAGGCTGTGACGCTGGCCGGCGACTTCATCGGCCCCGCCCAGATCGAGGCGCTGGAAGGCTGCGCGGCCGACCAGGACAACCTGGTCGCCGCCCTGCACTGGGCGCAGGAGCACGACGACGAACCGGCCGCGGTCGACGTCGCCACCGCCCTCTTTCAGCTGTGGACGGTGCGTGGCCAGCATCTTGAGGCCAGCGCCTGGGCACGCACGTTGCTGCACATCGACGACCCCGCCGCGCGGCTGCGGTCGGCGATCCTGCACGGGCAGGCCAGCGGCCGCCGGTTGCCGCACGCCGACCGGCTCGCGTGGCTGTGCGTGCTGATCAGCATCAACGCCGGGAGCACCGGCCCCATGCGGCTCAACGTCCTGGCCCGCCACGCCCTGCGGACCCTGTTCGCGGAGCGTCCCGGCGATGTTTCGCCCCGGAACGCCGCGTTGGCGGCGGCGCTGCCCGGGCTGGAGCAGGCGGACCCTGACAAGAGCCTGGCCGACGCCGCGGCCCTCATTGCACACCCTGACCCGTACGTGCAAGGGATGGGCCATTTCATCCGGGCCGTCCTGATCGAGAACGCCGGCACCCAGCGGGACGCGGTCGGCGACGCCGAGCTGGCCTACCGCCGGTTCGAGGCCGTCGGCGACCACTGGGGGATGGGGATGGCCGCCCAGGCCGCCGGCTATTCGACCAGTGCCGGTCCGGATCCGCGCACCGACGAGTGGTTGTGCCGCAGCGAGCGGCACCTGGCGCTGGTCGGCGCGGCCCAGGACGCCCGTTCGGCCCGGGTGCTGCTCGACACGCAGCTGGCCCTCGCCGGGGATGTCGAGGCCGAGCGCCGGCTGCTGGAGATCGCCGGCTCGGACCAGCTCGACGAGCTGGACGCCTGCCAGACCCATCTCGGCCTGGCCCAGCTGGCCTGGCGGCGCGAGCGGCACGACGAGGCATTGGCCCATGCCGACGAGGTGTTGCAGGCGATCGCATCCGTCGGCGCTGCCGGCCCGACGCAGCCGCGGACCGTCTTCCGGGTCGCGGCCGCCGTCATCCACCTGTGGGTCGCCGAGGCCCGACCGGCGGCCGGTACGGCCGCCGGCGCCGACGCGCGGGCCGCCGACGCGCTGCGGCGCTCCCGCGCCGAGGTGCTGACTGCCCGCGACCGCCCGCTGCTCGGGGCGTGGGCGATAGGTGGCGCCGAGTTGGCCGCCTTCCGCGGCGACGCCGCGACGGCGCGCGAGTTGTGGGCAATGGGGACGCGAGTCGGCGCGAATGCCAGCCGGCTCTTCCCGGTGGGACGCGGCGAACGGCTCGCGGCCGCCCTGGGTGACCGGGAGAGCCGCGAGCCGTTGCTCACCGAGGCAAGCGGACTGACCGGGGCCGTCGTCTACAGCCGCATCAGCGCGCTGATGGACGACCTACTAGACAGACCGCGTCAGGGCTTGCGACCCACCGCGCTGTAGCCGGTGCGGGACAGGTCCGGGTCCATGCCGGGTGGCACCTGCTCGTACGGCCAGACGTTGACCAGGCCGGGCCGCTCCAGCTCGAAGTCGCCGAGAAACGCCTCGATCTGCGCCCTCGGCCGGGGCGTGAACGGCGCGTTCGCGCCCCGGTAGATCGCGGTGATCCGGGCCATGTAGTCCGGCCGGGCGTCGTTGGCCGCGTGCGAGATCGCCAGGAAGCTGCCCGGCGCCAGCGCATCGCGGTATGCCGCCACGATGTTGTGCGGCTTGTCCGCGTCCGGGATCAGGTGCAGCAGGAACATCATCAGCACCGCGACCGGCTGGCCCAGGTCGAGCAGGCCGCGCAGCTCCGGGGTGCCGAGGATGGTCTCCGGCTCGCGGACGTCACGGCGCAGGATGATCGCCCGGTCGGGCTCGGCCAGCAGCGCCTGCCCGTGTGCGCAGACGACCGCGTCGTAGTCCACGTAGACCACGCGTACCGACGGGTCGATCGCGCGGGCGATCTCGTGCACGTTCTCGGCGGCCGGCAGGCCCGAGCCGAGGTCCAGGAACTGGCGGATGCCGCGGTCGCGGACCAGGTGCTCCACCACGCGCTTGATCAGCGCGCGGCCCGAGCGGGCGGCCTCGCGCATCTCCGGCGCCACCGCCAGCACCGCCTCGGCCGCTGCCCGGTCCGCGGCGTAGTTGTCCTTGCCGCCCAGGTAGTAGTCGTACATGCGGGCGGCGTTCGGGACGGTGGCGTCGACTCCTGAGGGAACGGTCACGATCGTCACTATAAGGTCCGCTATGTCGTGGTGCGTAGCCAACCGCCGTCTATGTAGTACGTCGAGCCGACCGCGTAGCTGGCCCGCGGGGAGCAGAGGAAGACGAACAGGTCGGCGATCTCGGCGGGCTCCGCGAACCGGCCGATCGGGGCGTTGTCGTGCGCGATCTGCTGCAGGTGCTCCTGCCACGAGCGGTCGGTGCCCGCGGTCAGCGCCCTCGCGGTCTTCTCCCAGTCCGGCGTCATGACCAGGCCCGGGTTGACCGCGTTGACCCGGATGTTGTCGCCGATCAGTTCGTTGGCGAGGCACTTGGAGAACATCACCAGGGCCGCCTTGGTGACGTTGTAGATCGGCTCGTAGCCCAGCGGCTGGCTCGCACAGATCGACGCATTGTGCAGGATCACCCCGCCGCCGCGGGCCTTCATCAGCGGGGCGAAGGCGCGGGCCAGCCGGACCGCGGCCATCACGTGCAGCTCCCAGTACGCCTGCCAGCGCTCGTCGCCGGCCTCGAGGATGGTCTCCTCGCTGCCCGTACCGGCGTTGTTGATCAGAATGTCGGCGCCGCCGAACTCGTCGACGACCGCGCGCTCCAGCAGGGCCGGGCCATCGGGTCCGCCGACATCGGCGCGCACCCCGATGACGCGTACCGTGAATTCCTCGCGAAGCTGGTCCACGACGGCGCGCAGGCGCTGCTCGTCGCGGGCGCACAGGGCCAGGTGGGCGCCCTCGGCCGCGAGGCCGCGGGCGATCGCCAGGCCGATGCCGACGGTGCCGCCGGTGATCACCGCGACCTTGCCGGTGAGCTGAAGATCCATGCCTGCACGCTCTCACAAACGAACAAAAAAGGCGCGCGGCCGAGGCCGCGCGCCCTTTCCGGTGGTTACTTGGCCTTGGCGGCCTCGCGCAGCGGGGCGCCGACCTCGTGCAGGTGCCGCAGCGCCTGCCGGTACGACTCCAGCAGGCTGGTCGACTCGTAGGCCACGCCCTTCTCGGCGCAGTACGCCTCGACGATCGGCTGCACCTTGCGCAGGTTCGGCGTCGGCATGGCCGGGAAGAGGTGGTGCTCGATCTGGTAGTTCAGGCCGCCGAGCGCGGCGTCGGTCAGCCAGCCGCCGGTCACGTTGCGGGAGGTCAGCACCTGCTTGCGCAGGTAGTCCTCGGTGCCGTCCGGGTGCGGCATGCCCTTGTGGTTCGGGGCGAACGTCATGCCCAGGTAGACGCCGAACAGCGCCTGGTGCACGAGGAAGAAGGCGATGGCCTGCAGCGGCGAGAGGACCAGGAACAGCGCGCCGAGGTAGCAGACCGCGTGGATGATCAGCAGCGCGGCCTCGAGGTTGCGCTGCTTCATGTCGCCGCGGATCAGCGCCTTGACGCTGGACAGCTTCAGGTCGATGCCGAGCAGCGTCAGCAGCGGGAAGAACAGCCCGGCCTGGTGACGCGTGACGAAGCCCTTCAGCCCGCGGCGGCCCCAGGCGGACTTGGTCGCCCAGATCAGCACCTCGGGTGCGACGTCCGGGTCGAGGTCGTCGTGGTTGGGGTTGTTGTGGTGGCGGGTGTGCTTGTCCATCCACCAGCCGTAGCTCATGCCCACGCCCAGGTTGCCGGCGATCCGGCCGGAGATCTCACCCGGGCGCTTGGTGCGGAAGACCTGCCGGTGGGCGAGGTCGTGCGCCACCAGCGCCACCTGGGTGAAGGCCACCGCGAGGAACACGGCAACGGCGAGCGTCCACCAGGACGAGCCGATCAGGAAGAACGCCGCCCACCCGCCGACCAGCATCAGGGAGACCAGGGTCAACCGTACGGCGTAGTACGCCGGCTTGCGCTCAAGGAGTCCCGCGCGGGTTACTCGCCGGTTCAGCTCGGCGAAGTCGCTTCCGGCCGTCGACCGCGGCCGCTCCGTCGTTGTCGTCATTCCTTCAGGCTCCCGGACGGGGGCCGAACGGTCAGGAGTGTCAGACCCCCGGCGGTGGTGGTGCTAGCACCCCCGTCAAACCTGGGGGATTATGCACATGGTGGTGCTTGTCCTACCCGCTGGGACCACCGAGCAGAATGAGGGCCATGGAAACGCGATCGTGGGTACGCGAGGGCCTGCGGGCCATCGCGGGCGGCATCTTCGCCGTCGGGCTCGCGATCACCAACCTGCCGCTGTTCGCGATGTCGCTGGTCGCGCTCGCGCTCAGCCCGGTGCCGTTCCTCGGGCTGGCCCTGCTGCCCTGGGCCACCAACCTGGTCCGGATGCGGGCCAACCTCGAACGCCGGCTGGCGGCGCGGGCGGGCATCGCGGTCGACTGCCCGTACGAGCCGCCGCCGCCGCGGGCGCTGCCCGGCGGCTGGAAACGCTTCCGGTGGATCGCCACCGACCCGGCGACCTGGCGCGACCTGGCCTGGCTCGTGCCGGGCGCGCTGGTCGGCTTCGTGCTCGGCCTGCTCGCCGTGGTCATCCCGCTCTACGGCGTGGAGGGCGTCTCGCTGCTGCCGCTCTGGCTCTACCTGAGCGTCGACTGGTACGGCTACGGCGTCTTCTGGCCGATCAAGAACTTCAGCGAGGCCATGCTCTCGATGCCGCAGGGCGTGCTGTTCCTGGCCCTGGGCCTCGGCGCGGCGCCGTGGCTGCTGGAGGTCAACGCCCAGTTCGCCCGGCTCTTCCTGGCCCCGACCAAGGCCGCCAAGCTGCGCCTGCGGGTCGCCCAGCTGACCGTCACCCGGGCCGACACCGTCGACGCCCAGGCCGCCGAGCTGCGCCGGATCGAGCGCGACCTGCACGACGGCGCCCAGGCCCGGCTGGTCTCGCTCGGCATGACCATCGGGCTGGCCGAGGAGATGATCGAGCGCAACCCGGCCGCGGCCCGCAAGCTGCTGGCCGAGGCCCGCGAGGCCAGCGGCACGGCGCTGCTCGAACTGCGCAACCTGGTCCGCGGCATCCATCCGCCGGTGCTGGCCGAGCGGGGGCTCGACGGCGCCGTCCGCGCGCTGGCGATGAGCCTGCCGCTGCGGGTGACCGTCGAGATGGAGCTGCCGGGCCGGCCGGAGACGCCGGTGGAGTCCGCCGCCTACTTCGCCACGGCGGAGGCGCTGGCGAACGTGGTGCGGCACAGCAAGGCCCGCACCGTCCAGATCTACGTGCAGCACGTCGACGACCTGCTGCTGTTGACCGTCAGCGACGACGGGATCGGCGGCGCCGATCCGGCGCGTGGCACCGGGCTGCGCGGCATCGGCCGCCGCCTGGCCGCGTTCGATGGCACCATGTCGGTGTCCTCCCCGCCGGGCGGACCGACGGTCGTGACCATGGAGTTGCCGTGCGTGTTGTCCTCGCCGAAGACCTCGCCCTCCTCCGGGACGGGCTGACCCGTCTGCTGGAGGCGTTCGACTTCGAGGTGGTCGAGGCCGTGGACAACGGCCCGGCGCTGCTGCCGGCGCTGATCAAACACCGGCCGGACGTGGCCGTGGTCGACGTGCGGCTGCCGCCCACCTTCACCGACGAGGGGCTGCAGGCGGCGATCGCGGCTCGCACTGCGATCCCCGGCCTGCCGGTCCTGGTGCTCTCCCAGCACGTCGAGCCCTTGTACGCCCGGGAGCTGCTGAGCGACCGCAAGGGCGGCGTCGGCTACCTGCTCAAGGACCGGATCTCGAACGTCTCGCAATTTGTCGACGCGGTGCGCCGGGTCGCCGACGGGGGCACGGCGATGGACCCGGAGGTGGTCTCGCAGCTGCTGGCCCGCCGCGAACCGCTGGCGGTGCTGACCACGCGCGAGCGCGAGGTGCTGGGGGAGATGGCCGAGGGCCGGTCGAACGCGGCGATCGCGGCGAAGCTCTTCGTCACCGAGAAGGCGGTCAGCAAGCACATCAACAACATCTTCACCAAGCTCGGCATGCCGCCGTCGGACGACGACAACCGCCGGGTGCTAGCCGTCCTCACCTACCTCAACGGCTGACAACGCCAGTCGCCGATGGGCACCCCCGATGGAATGTCGCCGCGGATGCCCACTGCGCCTTCGTGCCGGGTCAGCGGCGCCAGGTCAGCTTCGCCACCCGGCCCTGCTCACCCGAGGCCCAGCACGCGCCCGACACGCACAGCACCGCGTCGAAGCTGCCGGCGTCGAACTCGGCCCAGGTGCGGCCGCCGTCGCGGCTGATGTCGCTGCCGGTCGGCCCGACCGCGAGCGCCGTGTCGTCGCCCAGCCAGGTGGCGCCCGACCGGTATTCACCCGGCTCGGCCTTCGCGGTGCGCCAGGTGCGGCCGCCGTCGCGGGTCGTCGCCGCCGCGTCCGGGGCCACCTCCGGCGTCGCGTAGTCGCCGCCGACCGCGATGCCGTGCCACGGGTCGCGGAACGCCAGGCTGTAGACGCCGGCGCTCGGGCCGCTCGGGATGGTGCTGTCCGTGACCCGCCAGGACCGGCCGCCGTTCACCGTCGTGAAGACCCGGGCCCGCTCGCCGCCGCCGGTGGCGAACCAGGCCCGGCCCGCGCCGAAGTGGTCGGCGGAGACCAGGCAGGTGCCGCTGGCCGCGAAGGCGAACTCGCCGGCCAGCGCGTCGGGCATGCCGGACGTCGGCTGCACCCGCCAGGACCGGCCGCCGTCGGCGGTGGCCAGGATGCGGAACTTGCCGCCGACCGGGTCGGAGAGCGCCAGGCCGTGCCGCCTGTCCAGGAAAGTCACGCAGTCGTAGAACGCCGCCGGGTCGTCGTTGCGGAACGTCTCTTTCCAGGTGCGGCCGCCGTCGGCGGTCGCATACAGCCGGGACTGGTCGCCCTCGCCGATGGTCAGCGCGACGGCGTGATCGGCGTCGAACGCCTCGATGTCGCGGAACTGCAGCGCGGCGGCGCCGGGCGGGTCGACCCGCTGCCAGGATTTCGCGCCGTCGACCGTGCGCAGGATCGTGCCCGCGGAACCGGCCACCCAGGCGACCTTGTCGCTGACCGGGGCCAGGCCGCGGAAGCGCACGGTCACCCCGGTGTCGGACAGCTTCCAGGACGGCGTGGGCGGTCCCGAGGTGAAGCCGGCGGTGGCGGTGAGCGTGACGAGGGCGAGGGCAGCCATCGAGAACTTTCGCAGCGTCATGGCTCAGGAACCTACTCCGGACCCCCGACAAAATGCTCGACACGCATCGGTAACGGCCGGGTCATACCCGGGCAACGTCGTGGGTCTCTACTGCCAGGTGACTCACCTCCTGGTGAGGCGCGCCTAGGGTTCCGCCGCATCCGGTGCGGGCTGGTCCGAGAGGTGCAGGCGCTCGCGTGCGAGCGTTCCACGGCGGGACAAAAGCCCGGGAGGACAGCCAAGGGTCTGGCTGCTCTCCGGCCAGGCCTCTCCATCCGGAGGCGCCCGTGGGATTCCAGCACGATCACCAGCACGAGCACGTCGAGCAGACCGAGACCGAGCCGACCCTGCACGACCGGTACGGCCCCGAGGCCGCTTACGCCGTCGCGGCCGAGGCCAAGCTGCCCACCACCAAGTGGCAGGAGGAGATCGCCCGCGGGCTCGAATACGGCCTGCCGGGCGCGGACTCCATCAAGGACCGGACCATCCCCACGTTCTCCCGCGGCGAGTTGCCGCACTTCGCGGGGATCAACACCTTCCTCAAGGCCCCGTACGTCGAGGACGTGCGGCGCTGCGGCGAGTACGACGTCGCCGTGCTCGGTGCGCCGTTCGACGGCGGTACCACGTACCGGTCGGGCACCCGCTTCGGCCCGCAGGGGATCCGCAAGATCTCCGCGCTCTACGGCCCGTACTCGTTCGAGCTCGGTGTCGATCTGCGCGAGTCGATCACCATCGCCGACCTGGGTGACATCTTCACCATCCCGGCGAACATCGAGAAGACCTTCGACCAGATCTCCAAGGCGGTCGGGCACGTCTTCGAATCCGGGGCGTTCCCGGTGGTGCTCGGCGGCGACCACTCCATCGGCTATCCCACCGTGCGCGGCGTCGCCCAGCATCTGCAGGGCAACCTCGGCATCATCCACTTCGACCGGCACGTCGACACCCAGGAGACGGACCTCGACGAGCGGATGCACACCACCCCGTGGTTCCACGCCACGGACATCCCCAACGTGCCGCCGAAGAACCTGGTGCAGATCGGCATCGGCGGCTGGCAGGCGCCGCGGCCCGGCGTGAAGGTCGGCCGCGAGCGCGGCACCACCATCATGACCGTCACCGACTGCGTCGAGATGGGCATCCAGCAGGCCGCCGAGCGTGCGCTCGAGGTGGCCTGGGACGGCGCCGAGGCGGTGTGGCTGTCCTTCGACGTCGACTGCCTGGACGCCGCCTTCGTGCCCGGGACCGGCTGGCCGGAGCCCGGCGGCTTCCTGCCCCGCGAGGTCCTCAAGTTTATCCAGATCATCGCGGACGCCCGGCCGCTCGCCGGGATCGAGGTCGTGGAGTGCGCGCCCGCCTACGACACCGCCGAGATCACCGCCCTGCTGGCCACCCGGGTCATCTGCGACACCCTCGGCTGCCTGGTCCGCTCCGGCCACCTTCCCCAGGAGAAGAAACGATGAGAAAGACGATCCTCGCGGCGGCCACGGCCGTCGTGCTCTTGACCTCCGGCTGCGGCGGCACCGACGACAGCGCGAGCGCGGCCGGGGAGAAGAGCACCGTGCGGCTGGGCTTCTCCGCCTGGCCCGGCTGGTTTCCATGGCAGGTCGCCCAGGAGAAGGGCCTGTTCGCGAAGAACGGGGTGACCGTCGACCTGAAGTACTTCGAGAGCTACACCGACAGCCTCACCGCGCTGAGCACCGGCAACCTGGACGCCAACAGCCAGACCCTGAACGACACCCTGTCGTCGGTCAGCGGCGGCGCGAAGCAGACGGTGGTGCTGACCAACGACAACTCGACCGGCAACGACCAGATCATCGCCCGGCCCGGGATCAACTCCGTGGCCGACCTCAAGGGCAAGAAGGTCGCGGCCGAACAGGGCACCGTCGACCACTACCTGCTGCTGCTGGCGCTGCGGAAGGCCGGGCTGACCGAAAAGGACGTCGAATTCACCCCGCTGCTCACCGACGCCGCGGCGGCGGCCTTTGTCGCCGGCAAGGTTGATGCCGTCGGTGTCTTCGCACCCTTCACCACCACCGCTCTCGGTCTGTCCGGCAGCAAGGCGATCGCCACCTCGGCCGACTTTCCCGGTGCCATCCCGGACCATCTCGTCTTCGGCGCCGACTTCGTCAAGGACCACCCCACCGAGGTGCAGGCCATGGTGCAGACCTGGTTTGACACCACGGCGTGGATCAAGGCCAACCCCGACGCGGCCATCGACATCATGGCCAAGCGCGGCGGCGTCAGCGCCGCCGATTACCAAGGCTACGACGCGGGTACGACGATTTTCTCGCGCCAACAGAACCTGGACGCCTTCGCGCCGGGCAGCACGCCGGCGAACCTGGATTACCAGGCGCAGCAGATCAGCGACTTCCTCGTCTCGACCGGGCTGGCCGACGAGAAGCCGCCGCTGGACGGGCTGCTCGAGCCCAAGTTCGTGCAGGCCGTGAAGGAATGAACACCGTCACCGCCCCCGCGCGGCCGGCCCTGGCGCAGCTGCCCCGGCGCAAGCCGGCCCGCCCGGTCCGGCTCTGGGTGCTGCGGGCACCGATCTCCCGCCGCGCCCGGGTCGTGCTGATGGTCTGCTCGGTGCTGGTGCCGCTGGTCGCGTGGGTGGCGGTGGCCGCCACCGGCGTCGTCTCGGAGTCGTTCCTGCCGTCGCCGGCGGCCGTCGTGTCGGCCGGGTGGGAGATGGCGCAGTCCGGTCAGCTCGCCACCGACACCTGGGCCAGCGTGCAGCGCATCCTGATCGGCTTCGGCCTGGCGATCGTGGTCTCCACGCCGCTGGGCCTGGCGATGGGCAGCTTCCAGGCCGGGCAGGCGCTGTTCGAGCCGATCGTCGGGTTGCTGCGATACCTGCCGGCCAGCGCGTTCATCCCGCTGCTGACCATCTGGCTGGGCATCGGCGAGCCGTCGAAGTGGATGCTGCTCTTCATCGGCACCGTCTTCTTCAACACGCTGATGACCGCGGACGCGGTGCGCCAGGTGCCGCGGGCGCTGATCGACGTGTCGTACACCCTCGGGGCCCGGCGCGGCGAGGTGCTGCGCAAGGTGGTCGTGCCGCATGCGCTTCCCGGCATGATCGACGCCGTACGCGTGAACGCGGCCGCCGCCTGGAACTTCGTGGTCGTCGCCGAGCTGATCAACTCGCAGGAAGGGCTCGGCTACCGGATCGCGCGCAGCCAGCGCTTCCTGGCCAGCGACCGGATCTTCGCCGTGCTCATCGTGATCGCGGTGATCGGGCTGGCGATCGACATCCTGCTCCGAGTGCTGCGCGACCGGATCGGGAGGTGGGTCTGATGACGTTGCTGTCCCTGACCGGCGTCGGGATGCGGTACGGCGGCTTCACCGCCCTCGACGACATATCGCTGGAGGTCGCCGCCGGCGAGTTCGTCTGCCTGGTGGGCGCCAGCGGCTCCGGCAAGTCCACGTTGCTGTCGCTGATCGCCGGCCTGACCATGCCCACCTCCGGCTTCATCGCGCTCTCCGGCACCCCGGTGACCGGGCCCGGGCCGGACCGCGGCCTGGTCTTCCAGTCCGGGGCGGTCTACCCGTTCCGGACCGTCGAGCGCAACGTGGCCTTCGGGCTGGAACTGCTCGGTCTGCCCAAGGCCGAGCAGCAGCGCCGCGTCGACTGGTACCTCGCCGAAACCGGCCTCACGGCGCTGCGCGGCAAACTGCCCAAGCAGCTCTCCGGCGGGCAACGCCAGCGGGTGGCGATCGCCCGGGCGCTGGCCTGCGAGCCGGAGGTGCTGCTGCTCGACGAGCCGTTCGGCGCCCTCGACGTGCAGACGAAGGAGGACATGCAGCTCTTCATCCGGCGGGTCTGGCAAGACACGGGTACGACTGTGCTGATGGTCACGCACGACGTGGAGGAGGCCGTCTTCCTCGGCCAGCGGGTCGTCGTGCTGGCCTGTGACCCGGGCCGGGTGGCCGCCGATCTGCCCGTTGACCTGCCCATGGACCGGGATCTCACGGTCAAGCGGGCCCCCGCCTTCCTGGAGCTGCGGGCCAGGGTGGAAGACCAGGTACGCGCGTTTCATCACAGCTCCGCTGAGCCGTTCGCCGCCCAGCCGTGACACCGGGCGGGAATCATCGGTGGGATGGAAACCGCAACGCCGCAGCTCGCCGTGACCGTCGCGATCACCCGCCGGGCCGATCCGTCGCGCAACGCGGAGATGCTGGCCTGGGTGCGGGCCGGCACCACGCTGGCCGAGGACTTCCCCGGCTTCCTCGGCGTGGGCTGGGTGCGGCCGGTGCTCGGCTCGACCGAGTGGCACATGCTCTACCGCTTCGCGGACGCCACGGCGCTGCACGCCTGGGAGGAGTCGCCGCAGCGGCAGTGGTGGCTGTCGTCGGCGCAGGGCATGGTCGAGCACACCCGGACGGAGCGGCGCACCGGCATCGAGGGCTGGTTCGACCCGCCGCAGGAGCACGAGGTCGACGACCTGACCGCGCCGCCGCCCGGGCCGCCGCCGCGCTGGAAGCAGGCGGTGACCATCTGGCTGGGCTTCTTCCCGCTCAGCCTGCTGGCGACGGTGACCCTCGGACACCTGGTGGCGGGGCAGAACGCGGTGGTCCGCACGCTGGCGACCACGTTGTGCCTGACGCCGCTGATGACGTACCTGGTGCTGCCGAGGGTGACCAGGGCCCTGCAGTGGTGGCTGCACGGGCAGCCACCACCCTGGCGCCGCTTGAAGAAGTAAGCCGCGTGGCTTGACCCTGAAGTAGCTCGAGGGACCAGGCTGCCGCCCGTGCGGAGATACGGGATCTGGCTGACGGCCGCGACGGTGTCACTGCTCGGCACGCAGGTGCTGGGCTTCGCGATGGCGTGGGTCGCCGCCGGGCGGGGCGGCGCGTTCGCCGGCCTGGTGCTGACGGCGATCAACCTGCCGCGGGTGCTGTTGCTGCTCGCGGGTGGGGCGGTGGCGGACCTGGTGGGCGCCCGTCGCGTGATGATCATCGCGGACGTGGCGATGACGGTGCTGATGCTGGGGCTCGCGGGTGCCGCCCTGGCCTGGGGCGAGCAGCCCTGGCTGCTGCTGGGCGCGGCGCTGGCGGTCGGCATCGTGGACGCGTTCTACCTGCCCAGCTCCGGATCCCTGCCCCGGCTGCTGGTGCCCGGCCCCGCGCTGGCCCGGGCGCTGTCGGCGCGGCAACTCGCCGGGCAGTTCGTGGCCTTCACCGGGCCGCCGCTGGGCGCCGTGGTGGTGGCGTCCGCCGGGATCGCGGCGGCGGCGCTCGGCAACGCGGCGACGTTCGCCCTGATGGCGGTGGTGCTGCTGGGGCTGCGGCTGCCGGCACCGGCCCTCGGTGAGCGCCCGCCGGCGGGCGGCTTCTGGCGACAGGCCTTCGACGGGGTACGCACGGCCGCCGCGGACCGGGTGCTCCGCCCGGCGCTGGTGCTGACCGCGGCGGCCGCCGCCTTCCTGCTGCCGGTCTCGGGGCTGCTGGTGCCGCTGCTGGCCCGCCAGCGGCAGTGGCCCGCCGCGGCGGGTGGGGCGGTGGCGGGCGCGCTCGCGATGGGTACGGCGGTCGTGGCCGTCACGGTGCTGGTACGCGGAGCGGCGCGACGGCCCGGCGCGGCCGCGATCACCGGGCTGATGATCGCGGCCGGCGCGGTGGCGGCCCTGGCGGTGGCGCCGGGTGTGCCGGCGGCGCTCGGTGCCGGCCTGGTGGCGGGGATGGGCACCGGACTGTTCAGCGCGCACATCGCGCCGCTGGTGCTCGGCGCGGCGCCGGGCACGCACCTCGCCCGGATCCAGGCGGTGCTGGTGCTCGTGCAGAGCGTGCCGCTGCTGATCACCAACAACCTGCTGGGCGGGCTCGCCGACGCCGGGTCCGCCTCGGTGGTGTTGGTGATCTGCGCCGCGGCTTTGGGCGTGGCGACAATGGTGACCGCCGTCCGCAGCGACCTGCCTGCCGCACGCCCTGCCGATGTCCCGCTGCCGGTTGCCGGAGTTTCTCGTAGCCGGTCGGCGGCTACTTAGAGCGTTGTTCGGAGTGCCTCGCTTGCTGTCGGTAACACCCGTCAGAGTGACGTGCAGCTTCGGTTTCGGAGGATCTCCGGCTACGCGATCGGGTAGTGCCGGCCCGCTCGTTTTTGGTGCGCTCGGGGCCCTTCTCGTGGGGGCGCAGGTGGTCGGCGGGGTGCGGGGTGGCGATCTTGGTGAGTTCGGGGTCGGTCGCACCTGGGCGTATCAAGGTCCGCCAGCATGTGGTGGGCGAGGGCGAGGGCGAGGGCGAGGGCGAGGGCGAGGGCGAGGGCGAGGGCGAGGGCTGGGGCTGGGGCGAGGGCTGGGGCTGGGGCGAGGGCTGGCGCTGGGGCTGCTGGCGGTGAGGCAGCCACCGCGGACGTTAGACCTTGGTGCGCAGCGGTCTGCTCCGTGCCCGTGCGCATCAAGGTCGCGGAGTCCGGCGGCGATATCGGGTGTTATGTGAGGTTGTGGTCCGGGGTGTGGGACGGGACGCCCAGGATGTGGTGACGGTGCCCGGTGGGCGTGGGCGTGGGCGTGGGCGTGGGCGTGGGCGTGGGCTGCTGGCGGTGCGGCAGGCCACGCGGACGTTGGACCTTGGTGCGCGGCGGTCTGCTCCGTGCCCGTGCGTATCAAGGTCGCGGAGTCCGGCGGCGATATCGGGTGTTATGTGAGGTTGTGGTCCGGGGTGTGGGACGGGATACCAGGATGTGGTGACGGTGCCCGGTGGGCGGGATCGGGGTCCATCAGCTGGACTGCCACCGGCGCGGGTAGGGGGCGGAGTCGGCGGGAAGCAGGTTTCGGCGAGTTGCCGCGACCGGTGGTGGGGCGCGGACCGCTGCAATTTCCTCGACGAGGGTGTCGCCGGAGGGCTATGAAAGCCAGGCTGGCGGTGAGCTCGGGTCGGTCGCGGGGTCGCCGACCGGGGGCGGTTGTGGTGCGGGTGGGTGCGGGGCGGACCACGCTGCCACAAGATCCGGCCGCGGCCTGGGGGCGTGATCGGCTGGCGAGGCCGTCAGGCAGAACGTGACACTCGGCGCAGAGGGTCAAGAGGGTCAAGAGGGTCAAGAGGGTCAAGAGGGTCAAGAGGGTCAAGAGGGTCAAGAGGGTCAAGAGGTTCAGGACGATTTTTCAGTGTCCGCTTGCGCCGAGGTCGGGGGTGGATGCCCGTGACACGAATGGGTGTTGCCGAATGGCGTCGGGTCGCTCCTGAACAAGGCTCCTCTGGGGCCGCTGGCTACCAAGTCTTCACACCCGGAGGTTGATCACGCGGGGCCTGAAACCGGTGGTCTGGTTTCCGGTCAGATCTGTGACCTGCGGACGGTTGGTCGATCATGCGAGCTCGGACCGGCCACCGGCTCCTGGGAGTGGTTCAGCTGGCGGGTTTCCAGCGGGCGCCGAGCTCGGTCTGGCTGGGTGCGGCGCCGGGGAGGGGGCCGTAGGAGGTCGCCGCGGCCCGTAGGCCCGCGAGGTGCACGTCCAGGTAGCGCCGGCGCAGCCCGCGAATGTGGTCGGCGTCGCCGAGGCGGATCGCGGCGAGCTGCTCGTAGATCATCGGCAGGTCTGTGGTCCCGAGGTCGGCGCGGACGGCGCCGGCCCGCTGGGCGCGGTGCAGGATCCCGTCCGCCAGCGCGCCGGCCTGCACCGCCAGCTCCCGGTGCTCCGGCGTGGGGGTGAACCGGCCGGCGAGATAGACGGTGAGCGAGTGCACGTCGGCCTCGACGACGCCGCGCAGGAACGCGACGAAACCCTCCCATGGGTCGGCCACTTCGCCGGCCGCCTGGGCGATCGCCACGAACTGGACCAGCCCGTCCCGGCAGAGCGTCGCCAGCAGGGCTTCCTTGCTGGGGTAACGCCGGTACAGCGCGCTGATGCCGACGCCCGCGGTGCGCGCGACGGCGCCGATGGGTGCGTCGGGATCCGCGATGAAGACGTTGCGGGCGGCGGCGAGGATCGCGCCGTCGTTGCGGGCGGCCTGGGCCCGCCGACCGCTGCGGACATCCGGCTCCGTCATGGCCAAACCTCTTCCGAAGGACGACTGCGGATGGCCAGGTTAGCACTTGTGCGGAACGGAGCGTTCCGCTACTGTCAATTTAGCGGAACGGTTTATTCCGTTCCGATCAGAGGATCGGCTCAGCGAGGAGACATCATGGCGACGACCAGCACCTGGACGATCTTGGACCGTGCGCACGCGGCTCTGCGGGCCGCGACGGCGGCGCTGACGGAGGCCGACCTGGACCGTCCGACGCCCTGCGGGCTGTGGAGCGTCGCCCAGGTGATTCAGCACGCGGCGGGGGACCAGCGTGCCTACGCCGTCGTGATCACCGGGCACGACGGCCCGGCCGACGACCCGTTCGCGCCGTCCGGCACCCTGGCCGGCAGCCCGGCCGAGCTCGTGGAGCCGGCGCTCGCCGCGGTGGCCGCGGCCTACGTCACGGTCGACCCGGCCGGCACGGCGCCGACCCCGTTGCCGCAGGGTGTCCTGCCCGCCGCGACCGCGGCCGGTGCCGCCGCCCTGGACGCCGGCGTCCACGCCTGGGACATCGCGGTGGCGACCGGTCAGCCTTCCGGGCTCGACGACGATCTGGCCGCGCGGTTGCTGCCGGTGGCCCGGGCGATCGTCGAGCCGCTGCGCCAGTACGGCGCCTACGCGCCCGCGCTGAAGCCCGGCGAGAACGACGGCCCGGTGCCGGAACTGCTCCGCTACCTCGGCCGCGACCCGCAGTGGTCCGCCGGAGAATGACCCTGCGGAGGCTCCGTCGATGGCGACCCGCGGTGGTCCGCCGGAATCTGACCCTGCGGAGGCTGTGTCGATGGCGACCCGCGGTGGTCCGCCGGAATCTGACCCTGCGGAGGCTCCGTCGATGGCGACCCGCAGTGGCCGGCCGCGAACCGACCCTGCGGAGGCTGCGTCGATGGTGGTCCGCGGCGGGCTGACCCGGCGAAGTTCCGGGCGAATTCGTTCAGCTCACCGGCTCCTCGCCCGATCCTTCCGGCGAGGAGGCAAACAGATGCGGCTGCGCAACTGGATCGCCGTGGTCGTCAGCGTCCTGCTGCTGGTGGCCGTCGGCATCGTGGGCATGATGGTGAACCGGTCGGCGCTGCGCGCCGCCGACACCGTGCACCGCTCTGACTCGCTGGCGCTCGCCGTCAACAACTCCACCCTCGCCGGGCAGGTGCAGCAGCTCTACGCCAAGGAGCTCAAGGGCTTCGCGGACAGCCATCCGTTCAACCTCGAGCCCGGCGATGCCGGGGACCTCGCGGCTCTCGACGCCTACGTCAAGAAGTCCACGTCCTTCCCGTACGGGGCGGCGATCGCCGCGCTCAACGGCACCGTGCTGAACGCCTCCCGGGCCAACCCGCTGCCGCCGTCCACCGACGCCGGTTACCAGCCGATGCGCAAGCTCCTGCTGGCGGGCAAGCTCGGTGTCTCCTCGGTGATGCAGGTCAAGGAGGCGACCGGGGCGACCGTCGCGGTCGGGGCCTTCGCCCTGCCGGTCAAGGTCGGCGGCGTCACCGCGGCGGTGCTGATCGGATACCACAAGTTTGCCGCGACGACCCTGCAGGCGTACACCGCGCGGTTGAAGTCCTCGGGGCACCTGACCGAGATCGTCGACACCGCCGGGCGGGTCGGCTTCAGCAGCGAGGCCGCCCGGATCGGCACTCAGGTCGACGGCACGGTGATCGGCGCCGCGGTGAAGATCACCGAGGGTTCCGCGTTCGTCGAGTACCGTTCCGGTGGCATCAAGATGATCTCCATCGTCGTGCGGAACGACTCGCTGCCCGGCGGCTGGGTCTACGTCCGCACCCAGACAGTGGCCTCGTTCGACGGCGCCGTGCATCGCCGCAGCCAGACGATCAACCTGACGTTGCTGGCCATGCTCCTGATCGGGGCCGTCGGCATCTCCATCCTCGGCTACCGCACCCAGGTCCAGCGGCGCCGGGCCGACGAGCGGTTCCAGGCGCTGTTCCTGCACGCCCCGGACATGGTGGCGGTGCTCGACGCCGGCGGACGGATCGCGTATTCCAGCCCCAGCGCGGCGTCCGTGCTGCACTTCCCGCCGGGCTCGCTGCAGGGCTCCAGCGTTTTCGAGCTGGTGCACCCGGAGGACCGGGCGCGGATGCGGGAGGCCTTCGCCACCCTGCTCAACGAGCGTGACGCGGTGCTGCGCTTGCAGACCCGGATCCTCAACGGGACCGGCAATACCACCTGGTTCGAGTTCACCGCGTCCAACCAGATGCAGAACCCGGCGCTGACCGGCATCGTCATAAACGCCCGCGACATCTCCGAGAACCGCGCGTTTCAGGAGCGGCTGCACCACGAGGCCACCCACGACGCGCTGACCGGCCTGCCGAACCGCCGGCGCATGCAGGACGCGCTGGACACCTCGCTGCGCGACGACGCGGTGGCCGTGCTCTTCCTCGACCTCGACGGGTTCAAGCCGGTCAACGACGCGCACGGGCACGAGGCCGGCGACGAGTTGCTGCGCCAGATCGCCGAGCGGCTCAGCGCCTGCGTCCGCGACGGTGACGTGCTGGCCCGGGTCGGCGGCGACGAGTTCGTCGTGCTGATGCCCGGGGTGACCGCGCAGGCCGACGCCGAGGCGATGAGCCACCGGGTGCGGACCGCCGTGGAGCGGCCGTTCCAGGTGCTCGGCGCCGAGATCAGCATCGGCGCGAGCGTGGGCGTGCACCTGGCCACCTCCAGCGACGACCCGGACCAGGCCCTGCGCGCCGCCGACCACGCCATGTACGCGGTCAAGCACCTCGGCGGCGGCCGGCGCGCAAACGCGGGCGGCATCCCGGAGCAGCGCGAACCGGCCCGCGTCGGCCGGCACCGAGCGGATTAGGCCCCGAGCGTCCTCCGAAGCTGGACCGCCAGCGCGATGGACGCGTTGGTGCGTAGCGGAGATCGCATGCCAGTGAGCGTAAGGGTCGACTAGGTTGACGGTATGGCCACCAAGCCGCCCGCGATCGAGGTCGACGCCGGCGAGCACACCGTCCGGATCTCGAACCCGGACCGGGTGTACTTCCCGGAGCTCGGACTCACCAAACTCGACCTGGTCAACTACTACCTCAGCGTGGGCGACGGCATCGTCGCCGCCCTGCGCGAGCGGCCGTGCATGCTGCACCGCTTCCCGGACGGCCTGGCGGGGGAGAAGGTGCACCAGAAGCGGGTGCCGCACGGCGCTCCGCCGTGGCTGCAGACCGTGCGCGTGACGTTCCCGCGATACAACCGGCACGCCGATGAGCTGTGTGTGACCCAGCTCGGCGAGGTCATCTGGGCGGTGCAGATGTCGACGGTCGAGTTCCATCCGTGGAATTCGCGGCGCGCCGACACCGAGAAGCCGGACGAGTGGCGCATCGACCTGGACCCGATGCCGGAGTGCGGCTTCGACACCGTGCGCCGGGTCGCGCACGTGGCCCACGAGGTCCTCGACGAACTCGGCATGACCGGCTATCCGAAGACTTCCGGCGGCCGTGGCCTGCACATCTACGTGCGGATCGCCCCCGAGCACGGCTTCGGCGACGTGCGCCGGGCGGCGCTGGCCTTCGCCCGCGAGGTGGAGCGGCGGTCGCCGGAGGTGACGACCACGTGGTGGCGCAAGGACCGCGACCCGAAGAAGCTGTTCGTCGACTACAACCAGAACGCCCGCGACCACACCATCGCCAGCGCGTATTCGGTGCGGGGCAACCAACGGGGGACGGTCTCCACGCCGATCCGCTGGGACGAGGTCGACGCCGTCGAGCCCGACGACTTCACCCTGCGGACCGTGCCCGCGCGCTTCGCGGAGCTGGGCGACCTGCACGCGGGCATCGACGACACGGCCTTCGACCTGAGCCCGCTGCTGCGGTGGGCCGAGCGCGACGAGAAGGCCGGCCTGGAAGGCCCCGCCGACGCCGACTGACGGCTGTCCACATCGCGCCATGTCCGCTACGCGGCAGCGCCAGGTAACACGACGGTGAATATCCGGACTCCATGATGCGTGCAGCGAACCACGCTGCGAAGGAGTCCCCATGCTGAGTCGTCTGCTCGCCGGCGTCCTGATCGGAGCCGCGGCGATACCCGGCCCCGCGGCGGCCGCCCCGGCCTCGTCCGCACCGGCCCAGGCCGGACCCGGGGCCGCGACCATCACCCTGATCACCGGGGACGCGGTCGACCTCACCAAGATCGATCAGCGGTACGCGGCCACGGTCCGCCCCGCCGCCGGCCGCCAGGGCATCACGTTCCACACCATCGAGACCGACGGTGGCCTGCGGGTGCTGCCCAGCGACGCGATCCCGCTGGTCGACGCGGGCCGCCTCGACGCGGAGCTGTTCGACGTCGAACGCCTGCTGGCACAGGGCTACGGCGACGCGGCCGCACCCACGCTGCCGTTGATCGTCCAGGGTGGCGCCGCCCTCAAGACCTCGGGCGCGCGCGCCCTGACCAGCATCGGCGCGACGGCGATCAGGCCCGCCAAGGACACCCTGGCGAGCTTCTGGCAGGCGCAGAGCGCGGCCGCGCGGACCTCGGCCGAGACGCACATCTGGCTGGACGGCAAGGTCAAGCCGGTCCTGGACCGCAGCACCGCGCAGATCGGAGCCCCCGCCGCCTGGCAGGCCGGGCTCGACGGCCGCGGCGTCAAGGTCGCCGTGCTGGACACCGGCGTCGACGCCGGCCACCCCGACCTGGCCGGCCGGATCGCCGCGGCCCGCAACTTCAGCGCCAGCCCGGACACTGTCGACCGCTTCGGCCACGGCACGCACGTCGCCGCCACGGTCGCCGGCAGCGGCGCGGCCTCCGGCGGCAGCCGCAAGGGCGTCGCGTACGGCGCGCGGCTGCTGATCGGCAAGGTGCTCGACGACAGCGGTTCCGGCTACGAGTCGGAGATCATCCAGGGCATGCAGTGGGCCGTGGCCGAGGGCGCCAAGGTCGTCAACCTGAGCCTTGGCGGTTCCGCGACCGACGGCACCGACCCGATGAGCGTCGCGGTGGATGAGATCAGCGCCGCCAGCGGTGCGCTGTTCGTCATCGCGGCGGGCAACGAGGGCGCCGACTCCACGGTCGGCACTCCCGGCGCCGCGCCCAGCGCGCTGACGGTCGGCGCCGTCGACCGCGCCGACCGGCTCGCCGAGTTCTCCAGCCGCGGCCCGCGCCTCGGCGACCTGGGCCTCAAGCCCGAGATCACCGCGCCGGGCGTCGGCATCGTGGCGGCCCGCGCGGCCGGCACGACCATGGGCGACCCGGTCGACGACCGCTACACCGCGGCGTCCGGCACGTCGATGGCCACGCCGCACGTGGCCGGCTCGGCGGCCCTGCTCGCCCAGCGGCACCCGGACTGGACCGGCGCGAAGATCAAGGAAGTGCTGGTCAGCACGGCGAAAACGGCGGCGGGCCCATCGGTGTACGCCCAGGGCGCCGGCCGGGTCGACCTGGCCCGGGCCACCACGCAGCAGGTGACCGGCACGGCCGTCGCGGACTTCGGCCTGCACGCGACCGGTGAGACCCCGAGCGTCGCCAGCAAGACCGTGACGTACACGAACGGGGGCAGCACGCCGGTGACCCTGACGCTGGCCGCCCCGGCCGGCTTCACCACCGACCGGCCCAGCGTCACCGTTCCGGCCGCCGGCACCGCGGCCGTGGTGCTCAGCGTCGACTTCGCGAAGCAGGACAAGGGGCAGTTCAGCGGCTGGCTCCGGGCCACCGCGGCGGACACCGTCGTCACGACCGCGATCGGCGCGACCCTGGACGGCCCCCGGCACACCGTCACGGTCCGGGCCGTCAACCGCAGCGGTACGCCCGCAGCGGTGCCGGCGCTGACCATCCACGGCGACGACAGCCGCTTCGACGTGCTCGGCTGGTTCGGCACCGCCGGCCGCACGTGGGAGGTGCAGGAGGGCACGTACCTGCTCGACGCCCTGCTTGAGGACGGCGCGCCGCTCGACGAGCAGGCCACCTACGTGACGATCCCCGAGCTGAAGGTCGACAAGGACGTCGTGGTGCTGATCGACGCCCGCAAGGGCACGCCGATCCGGATCGAGACGCCGCAGCCGTCCGAGCAGCAGGCGGTGCTCAGCTACTACGTGCACAGAGTCACCGGTACGGGCCGCAGCATCTCGCACGGCGTCATGCACTTCAGCACGATCCAGCAGGTCAACGTGGTCCCGACGAGGAAGGTCGGCAAGGGCAGCTTCGAGTTCTCGTCGCGCTGGCAACTCGTCGCGCCGATGGTCCAGGCGACGGTCCCCGGTGTCAGCGGTCCCCTGGACATCAACCTGCTCGGCAACTCGCCCGCGTACTCGGGCACCAGGCGGTTCCCGTTGACGACCTGGGGCGCTGGGTCCGTACGCGGGAAAGCGGTTTTGATCCCGGCGACCGACGAGGATGAGCAGGCGCAGATCGACGCGGCGGCACAAGCCGGCGCGGCGGCGGCGCTGCTGGTGCGGCCCGCCGACCGGTCGGCGTGGACGGTCCATGCGCCCGACGCGGAGCAGCTGCCGGTGATCTCGCTGGCCGTGGCGAACGACGCCGGGCAGCGGCTGCTCGCCCGCGCGGCCCGGCCGGGCGCGACGATCGACCTGACCCTGACCAGGTCGAGCCCGTACCTCTACGACGTTTTGCAGGTGTCGAAGGACCGCATCCCGGAGCGGGTCTTGCACCGGGTGACCGCCGCCAACAGCAGGCGGATCACCACAAGTTATGCCGACAACGGCGGTTTCGACTGGGTGAAGGAGCAGCGGTTCGGATGGCGCCCCTGGCAGACGTATTCATGGAACGACACTTCCCGCGCGGTGCGCACGCCGTCGACCCGGCAGGAGTGGGTGTCGGCGGGCGACTCGGTCTGGCAGCACCGGGTGCACAACCTCTACCCGTGGAGCAACTTCGGGCCGTTGCAGGGTGGCTTCACCGAGCTGCCGCGGAGCTACCGGGCGGGCACCAGCCAGGAGAGCTGGGCGGCCCCGGTCGTCCGGCCGGCGGCGCCCGCCGGCATCGCGTCGACCCGCGCCGGTGAGGTGCTGAAGCTGCGCGTCGCGGAGTTCGTGGACGGCGACGGGCACTACGAGGCCGGCGCGCCGGACCCGGCCGCGGCGACCCTCTGGCGGGACGGCAAGGTGCTCGCCGAGCTGCCGAACGCCTGGCAGGACGTGGTCACGACCAGGGGGACGGCCGCCTACAAGCTGCGGCTCACCACCCGGCGCGGCGGCGCGGACTGGAGCTACGGCACGCGTACGGAGACCGAGTGGACGTTCCGCTCGGGGGCCGACGGCACCCTGCCGCTGCTGCACGTCGGCTACGACGCGCCGCGGACCGCGCTGCCGCACCTGCTCAAGCTCGGCTTCTCGGCGAAACCCGCCGCCCTGCGGGTGGAGGTGTCGACCGACGACGGCACGAACTGGCGGCAGGCGGCGACCGTCGGCACCGCGGCCTGGGTCCCGGGCGGGCGTACGCCGGTCTCGCTGCGGGTCACCGCGAAGGACCGGGCCGGCAACACCGTGACGCAGACGGTGATCCGCGCCTACGGTCGCGGCTGATCCGCCAGGTCCGCCGGGGCTGCCAGCCAGCCCCGGCGGGCCGCCTGGAACGCCAGCCCAGTGCGGGTGTCCACGCCGGCCAGCGCCATCAGCCGGTCCAGCCGGCGCTGCACGGTCCGCTTGCTGACGCCGAGATGGGTGGCGATCGACTTGTCCGGCATCCCGGAGACGAACAGCGACAGCAGCAGCACCTCGGACTCCAGCAACTCCGCACGCGGGGCGTCGGCCAGCACCGGCGTGGCCCGCTCCCAGTAGCTCTCGAAGAGCGCCACCAGCGCGTCAAGCAGCTCACTGGAGCGGATCAGCGCGGCGGTGGGCTCGCCGACGCCACGCGACTCGTCCGGCACCAGCGGGCAGATGGCCAGGGCGCGGTCGGCGATCGCCAGCCGTACGGGCAGCGTCGGCAACGTCCGCGACTCCTCGCCCGCGTTGATCGACTCGACGATGCTGGCCAGCTCGCCGGGCTTCTCCAGCAGCTCACGCTCGTAGATGGCGCGATATCGCACGCCCCGGGCCAGCGCCGAACCCTCCTCGTCGTTCTCCGGCCCCTGCATGGCGATCGGGTTGGCCCGGCAGAACCAGAGGATCTCCTCCTGCGCGGTGTCCTGCATCTCGCGCAGCCGCCGCCGCAGCGCCTGCGTGCCGACGACGATCTCGACCAGATGCTCGGCGCTGCGCCGCCGGGTGGTGCTGCGATAGTCCTCGCTGAGCGCCGCGACCACCTGCCGCGCCGACTCCAGCGACTGCTGCCGGCGCAGCAGGGTGTCGCCCAGCGCGACATCCGGCGGCAGCGCCTGGAAGATCGGCCCAGGAGTGACGAGTCCCTTGGCGCGCAACGACTCCAGCACGGCGGCGGCCTGGATCGCCGACGTGCCGGCGAGCCGGGCGAGCTGGTCCGGCCCGGCGCCGGCGAGCCGCACGAGCAGGCGGTATGCGTGCTGCTCAGCGGCCGTGAGCAGCTCGGGGTCGGAAGGCATGCGGCCACTCTACGAGCGGGTCGCCCGGCGGTGGGGCCCGGCGATCGGCAGGTGAGTGGGGGTGGTCACGGTAGCCGTGCAGTGACAGCATGTGTCAATGCGCCACGGACCCCGTGACACACCGAACGATGGAATCTCCTGGTTCGCGCCGCCCGAGCCGGTCCCGCAACCGCGGCGGCCCGCGCTCACCGCCCGGCCCGAACCCAGCCGGATCTCCGGCTGGGCGGCGGCCCGCTTCGAGGACATCGTCGGCGACGTCCGCGGTGGCCTGTGGCGGTTCACCGAGGGCGTCGCCGACGTGCTGTATCCGGGCGTCGGCCCCGCGGTCGCCGCCGCCGGCCGCGCCACCAAGTGGGGCCCGGTGCTGCTCGGGCTCAACGACGAGCGCGGCGCCGACGTCAAGATCGGCATGATCGGCTCCGAACACCTCGGCCTCTGGACGGTGCTGCGCACCCGGCTCGGCCAATCCGACTTCGGTCCGCGGCCCGGCTGGTGCGTCGACCTGCCGGTCGGCCCGCCCGGCGGCTTCGGACCCGAGGGGGTACGCGCGCACTCCCGGATCATCTCCGGCGTCGAAGAGGCCAAACCCGGCGACGTGGCGCCGCTGCTGCTGGGCGCGCCATCACCGGGCGCCGCCACCCGGCTGCTGGCCCGGGTCGACATCCGGCGCCGGTCCGGTGTCGTCGCGGTCGCCGCCGGCGACGGGGTCTGGCTGCGGCGGCTGTTCTTCACCGTGGTCTTCCCGGCCAGCCGCGGTGCCGGCCACCACATGACATACCAGGTGGTGTGCCCGATCTGCGGGCGGCGCCGGCTGGCCCAGTTCCAGGGCTTCGACATCTGCTCCGACTGCGGCTGGCTGCACACCCAGTCCGGTTAGGAGCGAGCCCCCGCCCCAGCAGGGGCGGGGGCTCCTTGGCGGCCGCTTCGTAGAGAGCTCCCGGCGCCTACGCGGCCGGCTGGTAGCCCGCCGGGCGCGTCGTGCAGGTGCCTCGGCCCCGGGTACGGCTCCGCAACTGCGTCACGTACCCGAACAGCTCGGCCAGCGGCACCACCGCCGTCACCGCCCGGCCGGTCGAGCCGGTCACCTGGCCGCGCCGGGCGGCCAGGTCGCCGAGCACCGCGCCCAGCGACTCCTCCGGCGCCGCGACCGTGACTTCCACGACCGGTTCGAGCAGCGTCATTGTCGCCGCCCGTAGTGCTGCCCGCAGGCCGAGCCGGCCCGCCGTGCGGAAGGCCAGCTCCGAGGAGTCCTTCGGGTGGGTCGCGCCGTCGGTGAGGGTGACCCGTACGCCGACCACGCGGTGGCCGCCCAGCGGACCGGCCGCGAGGGCGTCCCGGCAGCCGGCCTCGACCGCCCGGATGTACTCGCGTGGCACCCGCCCACCGGTGACGGTGGACCGGAACTCGAAGCCGTCGCCGGCCAGCGGCGCCACGTCGAGCATGACGTGGGCGAACTGGCCGGCGCCGCCCTCCTGCTTGACGTGCCGGTAGAGCAGCCCGGACACCCCGCGCACGACGGTCTCCCGGTAGGCGACCTGCGGCCGTCCCACGCTCACCGCGAGCCCGTTCGTCAGCCGCAGCTTCTCCACGGCCACCTCCAGGTGCAGCTCGCCCAGGCCGGACAGCAGGGTCTGCCCGGTCTCGGGGTCGGCACGCAGGGCCAGCGACGGGTCCTCCTCGACCAGCCCGGCCAGCGCCACCGCCAGTCGCTGCGTGTCGGCCGACCGCTTCGCCTCGACCGCGACGGACACCACCGGTTCCGCGGTGCCCGGCGCTTCGAGCAGCACCGGGGCCGCCCGGGTGCTCAGCGTCGTGCCGGTCCGCGCCGCCTTGACGCCGACCACCGCGACGATGTCGCCGGCCACCGCCCGGTCGATCTCGGTGTGCCGGTCGGCCTGCACGCGCAGGATCCGGCTGACCCGTTCGGCCCGGCCCGCGCCCGCGTCCCACACGGTGTCCCCCTTGTTGAGTGTGCCCTGATACATCCGCAGGTAGGTGAGCCGTCCGGTCGGTGCGGTGTGCACCTTGAACACCAGCGCCGCCAGGGCGCCGGCCGCCTGGCCGGCCGGCGCCGGCAGGTATTCCACCACCGCGTCGAGCAGCGGTTCGACACCTCGATTCCGGTACGCGGCACCGCAGAGCACGACCACCGCGGCGCCGGAGTGGGTCAGCTCCCGCAGCGCCCGGCGTAGCGTGCCCTCCGATACGGCCCCGAGTTCGTCCAGCACGTCCGGGTGCAACTCGGCCACGGCCTCTTCCAGCCGCAGCCGGGCCGCCCGGGCGCCGGCATCCGTCGCCGGCCGCTCGGTCAGGATGCCGTCCGTCCAGGTCAGCGCCCGCATGCCGACCAGGTCGACGACGCCGGTGAAGTCCGCCTCGCGGCCGATCGGCATCTGCACCACCAGCGGGATCACGCCCAGCCGGTCCCGGATCGAGGCCACGGCCGCGTCCAGGTCCGCGCCGGGACGGTCCAGCTTGTTGACGAACGCGATCCGGGGTACGCCGTACCGGTCGGCCTGGCGCCACACGGATTCGCTCTGCGGCTCCACACCGGCGACGGCGTCGAAGACGGCGACGGCACCGTCGAGCACCCGCAGGGACCGCTCGACCTCGTCGCTGAAGTCGACGTGCCCCGGGGTGTCGATCAGGTCGAGCCGGTGGCCGGCCCAGTCGCAGCTGACGGCCGCGGCGAAGATGGTGATGCCACGGTCACGCTCCTGCGGGTCGAAGTCGGTGACGGTCGTCCCGGTGTGCACCTCGCCACGCTTGTAGGTGGCGCCGGTGACGTACAGGATCCGTTCGGTCAGGGTGGTCTTGCCGGCATCGACGTGCGCAAGGATGCCGAGATTGCGGACACGCATGGTCGTGGTCCTTCGATCGATCCGTTCGGGGACGGCGCCCACCCGACCGCGAGGAACGTCAGCGGTCAGGAACGTCCAGCACCGGCGGCGCAGCCGGGGCTGGGCACGCCGGACACGAGGATCAGCTCGAAGAGCGACGAGGGCACGATGACGACGGTGCGGTAGCGCACGGCAGTCTCCCCTCTAGTCGCGATCTCCGTGATCAGGTTAGGGAGTCCGTACCGGCCGGGAAACCGATATACCGCTGGCCGATCATCCGATATCGACCCCGAGATAACCCTGAGCTGTCGTTTTTCTGCTTTGATCGGTGATCCCGCAGGCCTACGCTCGCCCAGGTCGACGACACGGGGGTCCAGAGATGGCCAAGCTGGTGTGCGGACGCTGGAGCAAGTGGATAGTGCTGGCCCTCTGGGTCGCGGTGCTCATGATCGCCGCGCCGATGGCGGGGAAGCTGACCGACGTCCAGAAGAACGACAACGCCGCCTGGCTGCCCGGCGGCGCCGAGGCCACCAGGGTCTCCGAGCTTCAGGCGAATTTCCAGTCCGACGACATCGCGCCCGCGGTCATCGTCTACGAGCGCGCCGCCGGCATCACCCCGGCCGACACCGCCAAGGCCACTCAGGACGCCGCCGCGATGGCCCGGGTCGCCGGGGTCACCGGCGAGATCGCCGGCCCGGTGCCGGCCGAGGACGGCCAGGCGCTGCAGACCATCGTGCCGATCAAGGTGGATGCGGACGGCTGGCAGAAGATCGTCGAGGTCGTCGACCAGCTCAAGGCCACCACGGGCACCGGGACCGCCGGGCTCAGCATCCAGTTCGCCGGGCCGGCCGCCACCGCCGCGGACAGCGCCGAGGCCTTCGAGGGCATCGACGGCACCCTGCTTTACACGACGTTGGCGATCGTGGCGATCATTCTGCTGATCACGTACCGCAGTCCGGTGCTCTGGCTGCTACCGATCGTCTCCGCCGGCGTCGCGCTGACCACCGCGCAGGCGGTCATCTATCTGCTGGCCAAGCACGCGGGGCTGGTGGTAAACGCGCAGAGCGCGGGCATCCTGACCGTGCTCGTCTTCGGCGCGGGTACCGACTATGCGCTGCTGCTCGTCGCCCGCTACCGCGAGGAGTTGCGCCGGCATCACGACCGGCACGAGGCGATGGCGCTCGCCCTGCACCGCGCGGGCCCGGCGATCATCGCCAGCGCGGCCACGGTGGCCGTGGGCATGTCCTGCCTGACTCTCGCCGAGGTGAACTCGACCAGCGGGCTCGGCCCGGTCTCCGCCCTGGGCATCGTGGTCGGCCTGCTCGCCATGATCACCCTGCTGCCCGCGCTGCTGGTGATCTTCGGCCGCTGGCTGTTCTGGCCGGTCCGCCCGGCCGAGGGCACGGCCGATCCGACCGCCACCGGCTTCTACTCCCGGCTCGGCGTCCGGATCGCGCGCCGGCCGCGGCTCGTCTGGATCACCACCGCCGCGGTGCTCGGCGCGATGTCGCTGGGCCTGTTGCAGCTCGAGGCGAACGGCCTGTCCCAGGCCGACCAGTTCGTCGACAAGCCGTCGTCGGTCACCGGCGAGGAAGCGCTCGCCCGGCATTTCGCGGCCGGGCAGGGCCAGCCGGTGGTGGTGATCGGCCAGGCCGGGTCGGCCGCGGCCATCCGGTCGGCCGTCGCCGGCACGCCGGGCATCAGCGCGGCCGGCGAGCCCGTGGTCAAGGGCGACCTGGCGCTGATCGAGGCGGTGCTCACCGACCCGCCGGACAGCGACGCCGCGATGGCGACCATCAAGCGGGTCCGCGAGGCCGTGCATCCGGTCGGCGCCGCGCAGGTGGGTGGCCTGACCGCCATGACGCTGGACATCAACGAGGCCAACGCCCATGACAACCGGCTGATCATCCCGCTGGTCCTGCTCGTGGTGCTGGTGATCCTCGGCGTGCTGCTGCGTGCCGTCATCGCTCCGCTGATGCTGATCGGCACCGTCGTGCTGTCGTTCGGCGCGGCCCTGGGTGTCAGCGCGCTGGTCTTCCGGCACGTCTTCGGCTTCGCCGGCGAGGACACCTCCTTCCCGCTGTACGTGTTCGTCTTCCTGGTCGCCCTGGGCATCGACTACAACATCTTTCTGATGACCCGGGTCCGCGAGGAGACCCCCCGGTCCGGCACCCGGCGCGGCGCGCTGATCGGGCTCGCCGCGACCGGCGGCGTGATCACCTCGGCCGGCATCGTGCTGGCCGGCACCTTCGCCGCCCTCGGCAGCCTGCCGCTGGTGGCGTTCGCCGAGATCGGTTTCGCGGTCGCGTTCGGCGTGCTGCTGGACACCCTGGTCGTCCGCTCGGTGTTGGTCACCGCCCTCAACCTGGACCTGGGCCGGTGGGTGTGGTGGCCGGGCCGGCTGACCGGGATCCACGACGCCCCGGCCCCGACCGAGCCGGAACGGGACCTTGAACCCGTGCCCTGAGCGGGTAGATTCCCTGCTCATGAGGTTTCGTGGCGAGCTGCGGTCGACGGGTGGCAACACCGCCGGGTTTCAGATCGACGACGAGGTCGTGGCCGAGCTGGGCGGCGGCGGGCGGCCCAAGGTGGTCGTGACCGTCAACGGCTTCGAGTGGCGCAGCTCGATCGCCAGGATGAGCGGTGAGTACTGGCTCGGCGTCAGCGCGGAACGCCGGGCCGCCGCCGGCATCGCGGCCGGCGAGGTGCTGGAGGTGGAGGTCGTCCTCGACACGGCCGTGCGCGAGGTGGAGGTGCCGGCCGATCTCGCGGCGGCGCTCGAAACCGAGCCGGCCGCGAAGGCGTTCTGGGACGGCCTGTCGTTCAGCAACAAGAGCTGGCACGTCCTGCAGATCACCGGCGCGAAGGCGGCGGAGACCCGGGCCCGGCGGGTGGCGCGGACGCTGGCGATGATGGCCGAGGGCCGCGCCCGCTGACCGCTACTGACCGCCGACGCGGTTGAGGGTCGTGCCGACCAGCTTCTGCCAGTCGGCGGAGAACTGCGGGTTGGCGCTCGCGTCCGACTTGCCGAGGCGGTAGATCGCGTACTGGTCGACCAGCACCACGTTGCCCCGGGCGAGGGCGGCGACGGCCACGTCCGCGGTGGCGGCGTGCGCCTTGTCGTACTGCTTGTTGCGGGTGGTGACGAAGCCGATCCAGCTGCCCTCCTCCAGCGGGGCCGTCGCGGCGGTCTCCGTGTATGCGGGCTCCTCGCGGTCGCCGGACTTCGCGGGCTTCGACACGCTCGCCGGGCAGGCGTCGGCGACGGTGCGCAGCGTGGCGAGCGCGGTCGCGGCGGAAATGGCGTCCTCGTAGACCAGGGCGTGCTGGGTGAGGCTCTGCACACCCTTGAGGCCCTCGTCGGAGAGCGGCGCCGAGACCAGTTGCGGGCTGCCAGGGATGCCGGCCGGCGCGGTGTCCGCGCCGCAGATGCTGACGAGCTGGTTCGGCGCCGCCGACTCCGGTGGCGTCTTCCAGGTCGGGCCGACCTCGGCGGCCTTGAGCAGCGCGTTGCGCATGACGTCGACGCTGATGGTGACGCCGTCGGGATCGGGTGAGTCGTCCGAACACCCGGCGAAAGCGGCGACGGCACACACGGCCACGGCGGCCCGGACGACCCTGGTCACGCGGACCCTTGTCACAACCATCCGGCCATGATGGCAGACGCCCGGCGGTCACCCCCAGTCACCGGCAGCCCGTACGGCTGTGGTGACGGACCGTGACGAAGTCGCCGGTGCTGGGCCGCCGCCCGCCCGGTTAGGGGCGGGCGGCGCGGACACGTCCCCCTCGTCCGTATCCGTGGAAGCAGAGCGCCGCGGTGGGGCCCCTGATACCGCGGGCCTCCGGTGTCGGGTAGCCGACCGGCCGCCCGCTCGGCCAGGTGGTCAGCGGGATCGCAGCGCGGCGAGGAACCAGCCGAGCACCGGGGCCAGGCTTTCCGGGGCGGGCCAGCCGTTGACCACCGAGAGCAGCTCCAGGTAACGCTCGCGGCGGGGGTCGCGGGCCGCGTCGAGCTGGGCCACCAGCCGGTCCCGTACCGGATAGCGGGTCAGCACGGCGGCGACGACCGACCCGGCCTCGGCCGACGCCGGGTCGAGCCCGGCCGCCAAGGCCGGTCCGGCCGCGTCCCGGACCAGCGCCACGGGGTCCCGGCGCAGCACGACGGGGTCGCGGTCGGCGGCGTGCCGCTCGGCCAGCAGCCGCAGGCCCTCCCGGAACGCCGGGTCCCGGGCCAGCCCGGCCAGCTCGATCCACGCCTCGATCTGGGCGGGCCCGGGGTCGTCGGGCAGCTCCGGGGTCAGCGAGCGGGCGATGCCGTCGAAGCCGTCCAGATCGCCGAAGACCTGGGCGAGGAAGTCGTCGATCAGGTCGCGGCGTTCGCGTGCCGAGAGCCCGGCGAGTTCGCGCATCTGCTGTACCTCCTGCGGGGTTGATCCATACCGCGCCGCCGCCGACAGCACCGCGCGGCGCAGTCGCAGCGTGCGGATCTGCACGTCCAGGGCCTCGGTGTGCGCGGCGGCCACCTCGGCCAGGGTGCTCTCCCGATCGGCGACCCGGCGGATGGTGCCCAGGTCCAGGCCCAGTTCGCGCAGCGTGCGGACCAGTTCCAGCCGGGCGACCGCGTCGGGGTGGTAGCGCCGGTAGCCCGCGGGGCTGCGACCGGCCGGCGGCACGATGCCGCGGTCGGCGTAGAACCGGACGGTCTTGACCGTCAGTCCGGTCCGCCGGGCCAGTTCCCCGATCGAGAGGAGTTCCATGGGCTCCACTCTGCGGTCTCCCCCGGCGGGAGACTCAAGCCGGGCGGTGTCAGTCCGCGCCGACCTGGTTCCGGCCGTTGTGCTTGGCGGCGTACAGGCGCTGGTCGGCCAGTGTCATCGCGGCCGGTAGGTCGCCGCCGGGGAGTACCGGCGCGACTCCCATGCTGATCGTCACGGACAGCCCGGTCTGCAGCAGCTCCCACGGGTAGCCGGCCACCTGCTCCCGGAGCAGCTCGCAGCGGGCCCGGGCGTCCGCCAGGCCCAGACCGTCGAGGGCGATCAGGAACTCCTCGCCGCCGTACCGGGCGACCAGGTCGTTGTCGCGGACGTTGTCCCGGAGCAGGGTGGCGATCCGCCGCAGCACCTCGTCGCCGACGAAGTGCCCGAAGCGGTCGTTGACGCCCTTGAACAGGTCGACATCGGCGATCACCACACACAGCGGCCCGGCCGCCGCGACGAGTTCCGGCAGCCGCAGGTCCACGAAGCGCCGGTTCGGCAGGCCGGTCAGCGAGTCCTCGGACGCCTGCCGCTGCCAGCTCAGGTTGGCCGCCTCCAGTTCCGCACTGCGCACCCGGTGCAGCTCAGCCTCGAGCCGGGCGTTGTCCGTCTCCAGCCGCGCGTTGTCGAGCTCGAAGTGGTGCACCGCCATCCGGGCCCGGGCCGCGGCGACGTCGTTGAGCGCCTCGCGCTCCAGGGCGTGGAACGCGCGGAACTGCCCGAGCGCCGCGGCGAAGTCGCCGACCTGCTCGTACGCGCCGGCCAGCTCCCGGCGGATCTCGGTGACCATCGGCTTCTCGCCGGCCTGCAGGGCCCGGTCGAGCGCCTCCAGCAGACCTTCGATCGCGGCGGCACATTCGCCCCGCATGAGCCGGACGTGCGCCTGGTGCTGCAGCGCGGCCGACTCCAGGGACCGGTAGCCGTGGCCGACCGCGATGACCCGCGACTCCTCGATCATCCGATCGGCCTCGGCGAAGTCGCCGGCGAGGGCCCGCAGCATTCCGTAGTTGTCCAGGCAGATGCACTCCCGGAACGGGTTGCCCGCGGCCCGGGCCAGCCCGAGGGCCTCGTCGACGTAGCCGAGCGCGCCGCGCAGGGCCTCTTCGGCGCCGTCCGGGTCGCCGTCGGCGCGCAGCCGGGTCACCCGGTAGACCGCGTTGTCCCCGAGGTTGTTGAGGATGCAGAACCTCGCCTCGGCGTCCATGCCGTCGACCATGGTGAGGGCGCGCATGAAGTATTCGCTGCTCAGGTCGCGGTTGCCCATGCTGCCGTGCACGACGCCGGTGCGGTTGTGCACCCAGTAGAGCAGGTCGCGGTCGCCGAGCCGCTGGGCGATGTCGCGGCCACGGGCCAGGACGTCGAGCGCCTCCTCGTGCATGCCCAGCTCGTTGAGCGGCATGGCCTGCACGGTCAGCACCTCGCAGATGCCGGTGTCGTCGTCGGCGGTCTCCAGCACGGCGATCGCCTCACGGCAGGCGGTGACCGCGTCCTCCAGCTCGCCGAGGCGCAGCAGCTGGTTGGCCAGCGAGCGCAGCGCCCGGGCCTGACCGATGCGGTCACCCGCGGTCTCGGCGAGCGTCGCGGCCCGGCGGGCGACCTCGGAACCGTTCCGGTAGTCGCCCGCCAGCCGGTATGCCTCGGCCGTCTCGAGCAGGACGGCGGCGGGGCCGGCGGGGCGTTCCTCCACGAGGCTGGTACTGGTCATGCCGCGCCCCCTCCCGCATCCGTGGCCGGAATGACCACCGATCAGGAGAACTCATCGCCGGGGCAGGCCCCGGCCTGAGCGATTCCGCGCCGGGACTTTCGCCCCTACCGGGTGGCGCATCGGCCCTCCCGCTCCTCGATGGCCTGGGCGAGCTGCCCACGCAACCGGTCCCGGACGCCGGCGAGCTGCTCCAGGTAGGTCTCGACCTCGGTGAGTTTGCGGCGGAGCACCGCGACGGAGTCGGGGCAGGCGTGCCCGGTCGCGTTGCCGGCCCGCAGGCAGGCGACGAACGGCCGGATGTCGTCGACCCCGAACCCGACCGCCAACAGGGCCCGGATCTCGTGCACGACCCGCAGTTCGGCCTCGTCGTACCGGCGGTAGCCGTTCGCGTCACGCTGCGGCTCGACCAGCCCGTGCTGCTCGTAGTAGCGCAGCGTGCGGGTACTCGTCCCGGCCCGTTCGGCCAGTTCCCCGATCAGCATCCGACTCACCTCGTTCGTTTGGTCCGTACCGCACGCTAGGCCTTGCCGCCGGTGTCAAGGCAAGGCCAAGCGTGCGGTGACTCACGTGCGGACCAGAACCTTCGTGGTGGTCACCACGAAGGTGAGTATCGCCGCCTCGCTGGTGCCGCCGGGGGTGGTCACCGTGACCAGGGCCGGCCCGCCGGTCGCCCGGGCCGGCACCGTCAGCCTGAGCTGGGTCTCGGACACCTTGGTGAACGTCACCTGGACGCCGCCGACGAGCACCCTCGTCGCGTCGGCGAAGCCGGTGCCGGTGATCGTCAGCGGGGTGGCGGTCTTGGTCCCGGCCGAGGAGACGCTCAGCCGGGTGATGACCGGGCGCGGCGGGCTGGTGAAGGTGAACCGGGCGGCAGAGCCGAGCGCCGTCGTGCCGCCCGGTGTGGTCAGCTGCACGTCGACCAGGCCGGCGTCGTGAGTCGGCATGATCACCTTCAGCTGGGTCGCGGAGACCTTCGTGTAGGCCACCGACACCCCGCCCACCGTCAGCTTGGTGGAGTCGGTGAAGTTCTGGCCGGTCACCACGACGGGCGTACGGACGGAGCCGCGGCCGGTGGCGGGGACGATCGAGGTGATCACCGGGGTGGCCGGTGCCAGGTAGGTGAACGTGCTCGCCGGCTTGGCGGTGCTGGTGCCGCCCGGGGTGACGACCCGCAGGCTGCGTTCGCCCTCGGTGCCGATCGGCATGGTGACCTTGAGCTCGGTGGCGGAGACCTTGCTGAACGCCAAGACCCTGTCGCCGGCCAGGACGCTGGTGACGCCGGTGAAGTCGGTGCCCTTGACCACCACGGGCGTGATCTTGTAGGTCGGGCCGCTGCTGGGCGTCACCGAGGCGACCACCGGCGCGGGCGGGATGTAGGTGAACTTGCTGCCGGTGCCCTTGGTGCTGGTGCCGGCCGGGTTGGTGACGGTGACGTCGACCACCCCGGGCACGCGCGCCGGGGCGACCGCGACCAGCTTGGTGATCCCGTCGACGGTCTCCGGGGTGAAGGTGGCCGCGGTGTCGCCGAACTTGACCGAGGTGACGGTGGACAGGCCGGCGCCGGTGATGGTGACCGAGGTGCCCGCGACGGCCTTCACAGTGGACAGGGCGCTGACCGTCGGCGCCACCGGGAGCGGCGTGGCCGGGGTGGTGATGCCGTTCACGGCGTAGCCACCGGTGGCCGCCTTGGTGATGAAGGCCCAGGAGAGGTGGGCGTCGCCTTCGTTGCCCCAGGACCCGCCCCACGAGTTGCGGATGTAGACGCCCTGGTCGTCGTAGCCGTACGCGGCGATCATGTGGCCGCCGAGGCTGTTGCCGCTGACGGTGTTGTAGAGGGTGTGCGAGTGGAGGTACATGAAGTCGTTGTAGACCGGGATGCCGAGCGCGACCGGGGTGCCGGAGGCCAGCGTCTGCATGATCGACGTCTTCGCCGCCGCGCCCTGGTTGGCGCCGTTGAACAGCCGGCTCCAGCTGCTGACCCGGTAGTTCTTGGCGTTGTCGATCTGCGCCTGGGTCGGCGCGGTCTGCCAGTTGGTGGTGCCCTGCCAATAGTCGGCCTGGGTGGTGACGCCCGCGGTCTGCGCGTTGGCCAGCACGTAGTCCGGGACGAGGCCGGCCGACGGCGCGCCGCCCCTGGCCACGTTGCGCAGGTAGAGGAAGAGCGGGGCGTACGGTGCGCCGACCCCGCCGGTCCGATTCGCGTAATACCCCATGATGCTGTACGCGATGGTCCAGGCGACGCACGCGCCGATCTGGCCCTGGTTACCGACGGTCGGGGCGTACGGGCGCAGGTCGATGCTGGCCGGGAGCACCTCGTTGGCGGAAGCCCCGCCGAGCGTGGATCCGGCGGAGGTGCGGACCGGGCTCGGCTGGTATCCGCCGACGGCATGGGGCAGCGCGGCGGGAGTGGCCGGCGTGGCGGCGACCGCGGGAGTGGCGGCCGGGAGCGCGGTCACCACAACCGCGGCGAACACCAGCCAAGTCCGGTTGAGCGCTCGGGACTTGAGACGCATCCGTGGTCCTTCCGAGGGGGGCCGGCAAGGCCCTACTCATCGGCACGGCGCCGCGCTCCCTGAGATCAATCCTGGATGTCGATGCTGTCGACCCGGTCCGGGTAGAACGAGACGTGGTCCTTGATCTCCTTGACCGCGTCGTGGGGGTGCTCGTAGACCCAGATCGCGTCCGTCGAGCGCTCGCCGCCGCCCGGGATCGAGTAGTAGCTCGCGTCGCCCTTGTAGGGGCAGTAGGTGCTGGTCTCGGTGCGTTCCAGCAGCGACCGGTCGACGTCGTCGATCGGGATGTATTGCACGGCCGGGTAGGTGGACTCCTGCAGGGTCAGGGCCCGGGTGGTGTCGGCGACGACCTTGCCGGCCACCGTGACGACGATCCGCGCCTGGTTCGGCGTGACGGTGATGGGGTGGTCCGCTCCGGGCTGCAGCACGGGCTTGGCCATGGCGATGCCTTCTCTCTATGTCTCAGGTCCTCGCCAGCTTATTGCGGGTGGCTGACATGCGCCGTCACGATGCGCCAGCCCTCCGGCAGCCGGACCCAGGTCTGCGACTGGCGTCCCAGCACGTCAGAGCCCGGATACCCGAACAGCGTGGTGACCACCGCCACATCGTCGCCGTACGCGGTCACGATGGTGTCCTTGAGCCGGCGACCCGGCGGCAGCGGCGGCTGGGCCCGCCGCCAGGCGAGCTGTTCCTCCAGCCCGACCTGCTGGTCGGCGATCCCGAAGCGGACCGCCCCGGGCGCGAAGAACCCGACGATCCGGTCCGCCTCGTCGGCGGCCAGCGCCTCCTCGTAGTCGGTGAAAACCGCGGTCACCTCGGCGACGACGTCCGGCCGGTCGATCTGCATGGCACCTCCTGATCAGGGGTACGGCGGCCCGGCAGGTGCACCGGGCCGCCGCTCGTCGGTGGTTCCGTTCAGGCGGCCACGCTGGTCTTCTCTTGCGGCGCGACCTCGGCGGTGCCCTCGTGCAGGCGTTCGAGCGCGAGTTCCTCGGCGTCCGGCACCCGGGGCGTGGGCTTGGTCAGCGCGAACAGCACGCAGACCACGGTGAGCAGCAGGTAGCCGAGGCTGACCTGGCCGTCGGCGTTCCACTGCACCTTCTCCGCGTGGATCAGGCCGACGAAGGTCAGCGCCGCGCCCACGCCGGAGAAGATCGCCGCGTGCCAGAAGCGCTTGTCGATGATGAACGCGACGATCGCGCCCAGCACCAGGCCGGCCAGGATCGCACCGGAGCCCAGCGTCTTCAGGCCGTCGTAGACCACCCCGGCGCCGGCCAGCGTGCCGATGCCGACGTCCGCCGCGGTCGTGCCGGCCGCCGACAGCACGTTGTCCATCTGCCCGGTGGCCCAGCTGGCGATGTTCGGGATCAGCGCGGCGACCACGGCCGCGGCGTGCGCCCGCGGGGTGGCCTGGAACGCCTGCGCGCCGATGAGCAGGCCGATGTAGAGCAGGATCGGCACGATCGCGGCGGTCGGGAAGATGGTGCCGAGCAGGCCGAACATCCCGAAGAAGCAGAGCAGCGCGATCACCACGCCGGTCGCCATCGAGTAGCCGGTCCGGCCGCCGGCCGCCTTCCAGCCGGGGTGACCGACGTACACGGCCGGCGGGAACGGCGAGCCCAGCATCGAGCCGATGACCGCGCCGCCGCCGTCGGCGAGCAGCACGCTGCGCAGGTTGTACCGGTCGCCGGCGGTGGCGGCGCTCTCCACGTTGGTCATCGCCTCGGTGAAGTTGTAGACGCCCAGCGGGATCGCGGTGGCCAGCAGCGGGGCCATGTCGCGCAGGCCGTCGACGAGCAGGCCGACCTTCAGGTGCGGGAAGGCGAACGCGATGTCCTTGGCGGCGGCCGTCACGTCCGGCACCGACATCGCGCCGCCGATCCAGCCGATCGCGCTGCCCACCAGCAGCGCGACCAGGCCGATCGGCAGGTTGAAGGGCAGCTTGACGTCGGTGAGCAGGCCGATCAGCAGCAGGCCGAAGACCGGCAGGGCGATCCACGCGGCCTTCCACATCTGCCCGGCCGGGTTCATCGAGATGAAGGTGATGGAGATGCCGGCCAGGGTGCCGAGCAGGGCGGCGCGGGGCGCGTACTTGCGGATGTACGGGCCGACAAACGCGCCGATCAGCACGATCACCCCGATGATGAACGCCCACGCGACGCCGGCCGTCCAGGCCTGGATCGGGTCCTTGGTGCGCAGGTAGATCGGCAGCATGATGACGAAGATGACGATGAACATGTGCGGGACGCTGGGCCCGTACGGCATCGCGGTGACGTCGGTCCGGTTCTCCTTGGCGGCGAGCCGGCGGGCCAGGTACGTGTAGTACATGTTGCCCAGCACCAGGGCGATGCCGAGCGCCGGCAGGATGATCCCGAAGACGTCGCCCGGGTCCATCCCGATGACGCCGATGCAGAGGCCGGTCAGGGTGAGCACGTTGACGAGGACGTTGACGCCGAAGCCGAAGAACGCGTTGGTGTCACCGCGTACCCAATAGGGGAGTTTCATGGCAGCTCCTCAAGAGTGACGGATGTGGAATCCGCGACCCAGCCGAAGATGCCGCCCTGGGCGGCGATCATCTCCAGCCCGACGCGCTGGAACTCGGGGAAGTAGGAGCCGACGCAGTCGGCGAGCACGAGGCACTCGTATCCCCGGTCGTTGGCCTCGCGGACCGTCGTGTGCACGCACACCTCGGTCGTCACGCCCGCGACCAGCAGGCTGCGGATGCCGCCCTTGTCGAGCAGGTCCTGCAGCTCGGTGGCGTAGAAGGCGCCCTTGCCGGGCTTGTCGACGACCGCCTCGCCGGGGGCCGGCTGCAGCTCGTCGATGATGTCGTGGCCGTACTCGCCGCGGATGAGGATCCGGCCGAACGCGCCGGGATCGCCGATCCGCTTGCTCGGCGCACCGCGTTCGAGCTTGGCCGGCGGGCAGTCGGAAAGGTCGGGCAGGTGGCCCTCGCGGGTGTGGATGATCGGCAGGCCGGCGGCCCGCCAGTTGGTCATGAAGGCGGCCAGCGGGGCGATGGTGCGGCGCAGCTGGGAGACGTCGTTGCCCAGGCTCTCGCCGAAGCCGCCGGGTTCGAGGAAGTCCCGCTGCATGTCGATGACCAGCAGCGCCGTGCTCTCCGGCGCGAAGGTGAAGGGGGAGGGCAGTGCTTCGACGGTCGGCATAGCTCAGCCCTCCGTCGCGGCGATGACGTCGTCGGAGGTGGCGACGCACCCGAAGACCCCGCCCTGCATGGTGACCATGTGCAGCGCCGCCGCGTGGTTGCCGGGATCCGTCGCGCCGGTGCAGTCGGAGAGGATCAGGCATTCGTAGCCGCGGTCGTTGGCCTCCCGCATGGTCGTGTGCACGCAGACGTCGGTGGTGATTCCGGTCAAGATCAAATGCGTGATGCCATGGGTACGGAGGACGAGGTCGAGATTGGTCGCGTAGAAGGCACCCTTGCCGGGCTTGTCGACGATGACCTCGCCGGCCACCGGGGCGACCTCGGGCACGATCTCCCAGCCCGGCTCGCCCTTGACCAGGATCCGGCCGCACGGCCCCTGCCCGCCGATCTCCGCGCCGATCTGCGCCGACCGCCAGCGCTTGTTCGCCGGCAGGTCGGACAGGTCGGGGTCGTGGCCCTCGCGGGTGTGCACGACGAGCATGCCCAGGCCGCGGGCGTGGGCGAGCAGGCGAGCGGTGGCGGGCAGCCCGGCCCGGGTGAGCGCGATGTCGTAGCCCATCGCCTCGACGTAGCCGCCGGGGCCACAGAAGTCGGTCTGCCAATCGATGCAGATCAGCGCGGTGCGCTCGACCGGCACCGAGCCGTCGTAGGGCCAGAGATAGGGGGTGGCCTTGACCGGGCCGATGATCGCCGTCACGAGTCCTGCCTTTCCGATGCGGAACGGTGTGCCCGCCAGCCGCCGCCGGCGGTGATGTCCTCGGCTGCGCCGACCGCGTAGGCCTCGCAGAGGAAGCCGGTCGCCTCGGTGCCGTCGGCCAACGCGATCCGGCCGAGCGACAGCGGGGCGGCGATGCCGGCGAGCAGGCCGCCGACCGCCGCGGCCGGCAGTTGCCAGAGTTCGAGGTCGATCGCGGCGCCGCTGTCGTCACGGACCAGACCGGGTACGCCGGACGGCAGGCGGTAGAGCCGGTAGCAGGGGGCGGTTGTGGTCGCGCCGACCAGCGTCGCCCGCCGCTCGGTCAGCTCGTGGTTGCGGGGCTCGCCGCTCAGGTGCAGGCCGACGACGGCAATGGTCATCAGCTCCTGCCCCTTGGCCAGGTCGAGCAGGGTTTCCTCGCTGAAGGCCGGGCCGAACAGCGTCAGGCTCGCCGGGCGGCCGTCGGGCGTGAGACCGTTCGGAATCGTCACCGCGGCCAGGTCGAGCAGGTTCGCGAACTGGGTGTAGCGGCCGAGGTTCAGGTTCCGGCCGATCGGATCCTCGGCGATCTCGTCGTGGGTGTAGGTGGTCCCGATCGTCGGCAGCACCAGCACGTCGACGGTGTCCCAGAGCCGGTCCGTCCAGGCCTGCAACTCCCGCAGCCGGTGCACACCCCGCCACGCGTCCACCGCGGTGAACTGCCATCCGGTCTCCAGCACCTGCCGGGTCACCGGCAGCACCGAATCGGGATGCTCGGCCAGGAAGACGCCGAGATCGGCCAGCCGCTCGGCCACCCACGGCCCGCGATAGAGCAGGTCGCCGGCCTCCAGCAGGGGCGCGATGTCGATCTCGCTGCGCTCACCCGGCAAGCGGTCGAGCCCGGCCGCGAACGCCTTCTCCTGCCCGGCGTCGCCGAAGAAATCGAGAGAGTGGGCGGTGGCCAGGCGCAGCGTGTCCGGCGCCGGCCTTTTTCCGGTACGCCCCCAGGGGTCCCCGTCGGACAGTCCACGCGCGACGCGCAGCACCGCCGCGGCCCGCCGGACGGTCGGTGCGAAGATCGAGACGCAGTCCAGCGACCGGCAGGCCGGCACCACGCCCAGGGTGCTGAGCAGTCCCCGGGTCGGCTTCAGCCCGACGATGCCGTTGAGCGCGGCGGGCACCCGGCCGGAGCCGGCGGTGTCGGTGCCGAGCGCGAAGTCGACGAGCCCGGCGGCCACGGCGACGGCCGAGCCGGAACTGGACCCGCCGGAGATCAGGCCGCCGCCGAAGACGCTCTCCGGCGTGCCGTACGGCGACCGGGCGCCGGTCAGGCCGGTGGCGAACTGGTCCAGGTTGGTCTTGCCGACCAGCAGCGCGCCGGCGTCGAGCAGCCGTTGCACCACGGGTGCCGTGTCGCGGGGCAGGTAGGCGAAGTCGGGGCAGGCCGCGGTGGTCGCCAGCCCGGCGACGTCGATGTTGTCCTTGACCGCGAAGGTCAGTCCGGACAGCGGCAGGTCGGCGGGAACGGTGGCGGCGCGGGCCCGCAGGTCGGCCTCGTCGACGGTGCTGATCCAGACACCGTCGTCGCCGCGTTCCCGGATGCGCCGGAAGACATCGTTCATTCTGTCGATTGTCGACCGTTTCGTTTCGGCCGACCCCACGTCGTGTAACGGGCTGATTTCCGAAGGTGATCTAGGTCAGATAGGTGCGGGCGCCGTGCCCGTTCAGTGCCGCGATGATGCTTTTGGGGTCACCCTGGGCGACCGCGGCGAGCAGCTGCTCGTGGCGGTGCACGCCGTCCGACGGCTCTGCCACCTCCGCCTCCCGGCGCAAGTTGACCGCCATGTAGAGCTGCAGGCGGACCAGCACTGACTCGTACAGCGTGCAGAGCTGGCTGTTGCCGCCCAGCGCGACCACCTCGACGTGGAAGCGGCGGTGCGCGTCGGCGACGGCCAGCCGGTCGCCCGCCTCCGTCGCCTTGCTCATGACCTCCAGCGCGGCGTGCAGCCCGGACAGATCCGCGCCCGGCCGGATCGAGCCGACGGCGTGCCGCTCCAGGACGTCACGCACCTCGTACAGCTCGCGGACGTCGTCGTCGGAGAGGGTGGCGACCCGGACGCCGCGGCGCGGGATGTGCTCGACGAGCCCCTGCTGTGCCAGGAGCCGCAGCGCCTCGCGCAGCGGGGCCCGGCTGATGCCCAGCCTGCGGGTGAGCTGCTCCTCGACGAGACGCTCGCCGGGATCGATGTCGCCGCTGAGGATCTCCCGGCTGAGCCGATCGAGGGCGAGGTCGACGAGGCTGCGACTCTCCAACTCCCCGTTGCCCACCCGTCGAGTGTGCCAGCGTGCGGCGGCTACCGTGAACGCGGGCGGGCGCTGATGGCAATACCCGGTATGAGAATCACCGGCACGGAGGTGCGGCCAGTGCTCACCGGCGCGGGTGCCGCGGACCGGTTCGCCGCCGTGTTCGACGAGCACGCCGGCGGACTGTGGCGTTACCTGGCCCGGCAGGCCGGCGCCGCGGTCGCCGAGGACCTGGTGGCGGAGACGTTCCTGGCGGCCTGGGAGGCGCGCGACGACTACGTGGCCGAACTCGGCAGCGTCCGCTCCTGGCTCTACGGCATCGCCGTCAATCTGCTACGCCGGCACCACCGCGGGCAGGCGCAACAGCATCGGATCTCGCAACGGCTCTCCGGGCTGCGCCAGCCGGACGACCCCGAGCCTGACCGGGCCGCCGAACGGGTGGATGCCCGTACCCGGTTGGAGGGTCTCGCGGCGGCGATCGCCGGCCTGCCGGAGGGCGACCGGGACGTCCTGCTGCTGACCAGCCTCGGGGGTCTCGACTCGGCCGAGATCGGCGCCGCGCTCGGCATCCCGGAGGGGACCGTCCGGTCCCGGCTGCACCGCGTCCGCCGCAACCTGCGTGCCACCGCCATCGAGAAGGGTGAATCATGACCGACGACGACTTCGATAGTGCTCTGCGGACCATCTACGCCGAGGTGCCGCTCGACCCGCGCTCGCTGGCCCGCGCCCGGAGCCGGGTGCTCGAGACCGTCACGCCGGTGGTGGTGACGCCCCGCAAGCAGCGATGGTGGCCGCGACTGTCGGCGGCAGCCGCGGCCGCGGCGGTCGTCGCCGTGCTCGCCGCGACGGCGCTGCACCGCGACGGATCGCCTCCGGCGGGAGCGATGGTCGAGGTGGCGCAGACGCTGAACGCCGCCGCTGACGCGGAGATCCGTACGGTCGACGTCACCGTCCCGCCCGGGCAGTTCCGCTACATCGCCACCCACGCGCTCTCCCTGGAGAACCACCAGCCCAGCGACGGGCGGCTCTACATTATCCGGACCGGCAGCCGTGCCGAGGTCTGGGCGCCGGCCGACCGTAAGGCCGAATGGCTGCGCCGGGAGACGGACACGGGGGAGCGGGTCTGGCTGATCGGCACCGCGGAGAGCGGCCGCGAGGCCGGGATCGAGGAATCCGTGCGGCCGCCGACGGAGCTGCGGGCGCGGTGCGGTGACTGGTACGAGGACCCGTGCGACCGAGACGCCGACTGGCAGTCGCCGAACGACGACTTCCTGGCGGACCTGCCGCGCGATCCTCGCGAGCTGTACGACCGGCTCCGCGACGACAGCGACGGCAAGGGCAACGACCCGGATCAGGAGGTGCTGGTCTACGCCGCCGACGCGCTGCGCAGCGGGCTGCTCCCGGCCGACCTGCGGGCGGCGCTGTACCGGGCGCTGGCGCTGCTGCCGGGGCTGATCATCACCGAGCGGACGGCGACCCTGGACGGCCGGACCGGCACCGCGTACGGAATCGCCGCGGCGGGCACCATCCAGGAGATCGTCATCAATCCGGCGACCGGTGACTTCATCGGCGAGCGGAAACGGCTCTCCGCGCCGATGGACGGGATGCGGCCGGGCACGCTGATCGAGTCGACCTCGGTCAGGTACGGGATCAGCCCCGCCGCGGGCGCGCCCCCGGCCCGCTGATCAGGGCAGCAGCTCGTCCAGGGCGGGCGGCTTCGTGAGGATGCCGTCCTGCTGGCCGAGCGTGGCCAGCCGCTCCACGGAGGCCCGGTTGACGTCGTTCGGCCAGCTCGGCAGGATCATCGCGGTCCGGACCACGTCGTTGATCTTCGTGTAGGTGCCGACGGTCGCCCGGACTTCCTCCGGGTGGCCGCCGGCGTACGCCAGCGACTCGTTGACCGCGTCGGCGAAGCGCTTCACCAGGTCGGGGTCCTTGTCGATCAGCGGCATACCGGTGAAGTACAGGGCCAGGGTCAGGTCCGGGGCCGTGTCCACAAAGTTCGACGCGACCACCTGCCCGCCCTGGGTGAGCACCTCGGAGAGCTGCGGTTCGACCACCCAGGCCGCGTCGATCTGCTGGCTCTGCAGCGCGGCGGGCATGCTGGAGAAGGGCATCGCCTGGAACTGGATGCGGCTAGGGTCGCCCTTGTCCCGGCGCACCGACTGCCGCACGGTGGTGTCACCCAGGTTCTTCAGGGCGTTGATCGCGACCCGCTTGCCCGCGAGATCCTTCGCCGACCGGATCGGGCTGTCGGCGGCCACGACGATCGCCGAGAAGTCGCGGCCCGGGCGCCCGGTCGAGGCGCACCCGTTGGCCACGGCCTTGAGTGGGGCGCCGTCGGACTTCGCCGCCATCAGCGAGGTCACGTTGCTGAAGCCGAACTGGTATTTGCCCGCCAGCACGGCCTTGATGATCGCGCCACCGCTCTGCTCCAGCGCCAGGGAGAGATCGATGCCCCGGCTGCTGAAGAAGCCTCGCTCCCGGCCCAGGTAGAGCGGGGCGACGTCGACGATCGGGATGACGCCGACGCTGACCTTGGTGCCGCCGCCGGCCGGCTTCGGCTGATCGTCGTCCGAACTGCAGGCCGCGGTGGCGAGCAGGGTCGCCGCGAGGACGACAGCGGCGAGGATCCGGCGCATCTTGAGGGCTCCTGAGGGTGAGGACACGGGTGGGGCTCGGCGACCGTACCCCGCCGTGCGGCCTCGCGGTGGGGGCGAAACGGCCAGAGGTCGACACCCGTCCGTCGAGGTTTCCGCGCTCCGCGTTCAGCAGAACCGGGGGAGGTGGTGCGCGAACTGCGCACGCCAGGACGGCCAGTCGTGCGGGACATCGGGCCCCCACAGGTCGAGCTCGTGCCGCAGGCCCTGGGCGGCGAGCAGGTGCGCCATCCGCCGGGTGGCGTCCAGCGAGCCGGTGGTGTCCTCCCACTGGCCCTGGCCGCAGACCAGCAGCGCCGAGACCCGCGAGCGCAGCCACTCCAGGTGGTCGCCGTGCAGATTGGCGATGTAGTCGACCGGGCTGTTGAAATAGACGGCGTCGCCGCGCTCGCCCCAACTGGGCCAGGCGGCCGGCTCGTAGTTGCCGGAAAAGCACAGGGCCAGCGGAAACAGGTCGGCCCGCTTGAAGGCGAAGTTCAGGGCATGGAAGGCGCCCATCGAGCACCCGGCCGTCGCGAGCTCGACCCCCGCACCGGAGTCGGCCCGCACATGCGGCACCACCGCGTCCACGATCCAGGATTCATACGAGGCGTGCCGCCGGGCGCGCTCCTCCAGCGGAAGGTAGTCGGCCGACCAGGTGGCGGCGTCAAAGGAGTCGACGCAATACAGCTTGACCCGGCCGGCGTCGAGCAGATCCTCGACCGCGGCGACCATGCCATGGTCGACGAATTCCCAGGCCTGCCCCTGCTCGGTGGGGAAGACAACAACAGGCCGGCCGAAGTGACCATAGACGGCCACGGTGCCGGAAGCGGTGCTCGTGGGCGAGTCGAGTCGCACGGAGTAGTGGCGCACCCCGCCGATGTTCCCTGGTTGCGGCCCGGTCACACCCGCCCCCGTGTCCGCTATCACGTAGGCACCGGCCTGAGCGGCGGGTACGCTCACCTTAAAGCGCTTTAAGCGCTCCTCAATCCGAGTGGCCCTCACCTTCGAGTGCCGCCTCAATATCGAGTAAGGAAAGTGCCATGCAGCTCGCGGTCAAGATCCGTGACGCCCGCACCAGCCTGTCCCACCTCCGCGCCCAGCGGCAGGCCCACCGCCGGCTCAGCGCCGAGCTGGCGACCTTCACCACCGCGGCCGACCGCGCCGAGCTGGACCACCTGCTCGATCGATACGACAGCGACCAGACCCGCGAGATCCGGACGATCCTGCTCCGCCAGGACGCCGCGCGCCTCTGACCCGAGCCGGCAGCCGGGCGCTCGCTCCTCGCTCCTTGCTCCTCAGTCCAAGCGGGCATCACGCCCCCGGCGGCAGCCTGCTCAGCGCCGGTCTTCGATGTCGTAAGAGCCCGTCGCCGGCGGCCCGGCCGGTTCGTAGACGTGGATCGCGAGCCCGCCGGGTGTCGACTCGTTGCGCATCAGCCGCAGCCCGGCCGGCGTGCCCCCGTCGGGGAACAGCCGGCGGCCCGTGCCGACCACCACCGGGGCGATGATCAGCCGCAGCTCGTCGATCAGCCCCGCGGCCAGCAGCGATTGCGCCAGCCGGGCGCTGCCGTGGATCTGCAGCTCCCGTCCGGGCTGCCGCTTGAGGTCGCGGACCTGGGCCGGGACGTCGCCGGACAGCACAGTGGTCGGTGCCCAGTCGCCGGTGCGCAGCGTCCGCGAGGCGACGTACTTGGGCCGGCCGTTGAGCTGCCGGGCGACCTCGTCGTCCGGGTCGGTCGCCTTCGGCCAGTCCCGCGCGAAGTTCTCATACGTCCGCCGGCCGAACAGGAAGCCGTCCGCTTCCCGGACCCAGCCGGTGATCATCCGCAGGAACACGTCGTCCAGGTGCGGGACGAACCAGCCGCCCCCGGTGAACCCGTCGCTGGTGTCCTCGTCCGGTGACCCGGGGCCCTGTGTCACGCCGTCCAGGGACAGGAACTCCATCAGGATCAGTCTCATGGCGCCTCTTCTCGTCGGCTTCGACTGGTAGCTCGTTGGCTTCGACTGGTAACGTACTACCACATGGTTGTAGATGAGGTCGAGCTGGACGATGTGTTCCACGCGCTGGCCGACGGCACCCGGCGGGACATCGTGGTGCGGACCCTGCGGGACGAATACTCGGTCTCGGCGCTGTCCCGGCTCTATCCGATGACGTTCGCGGCGGTGCAGAAGCACGTCGCCGTGCTGGAGCGGGCCGCGCTGGTCACCAAGCGCCGGAGCGGCCGCGAGCAGCTCGTCACCGGCAACGTCGACACCGTCCGCCGCGCCGCGCGGTTGCTCGACCAGCTTGAGCTGGTGTGGCGTGACCGACTCGACCGCTTCGGCGCGATTCTCGCCGAGGATCCGAGCCCGGGAGACCCCGCATGACCGTCACCAGCGTGCACAAGGATCCCGAGGCTCGCACGATGACCCTCACCGCGGAGTTCGCCGCCACCGCCGCGGGGGTCTGGCAGCTCTGGGCGGATCCGCGCCGGCTCGAACGGTGGTGGGGCCCGCCGACCCACCCGGCCACCGTGGTCGAGCATGACCTGCGGCCGGGCGGGAAGGTCTCCTACTTCGTGACCGGGCCGGACGGCGAGCGGTCGCCCGGCTGGTGGCGGGTGCTGGCCGTGACCGCGCCGTACGGATTGGAGTTCGAGCTCGGTGATCCCGGCATCCCGGCCCTGCTCGTCCGGGTCGGCATCGAGGAACGCCCCGGCGGCACCACCCGAATGGTGATTGTGACGACCTTCCCGACCACCGGCGCGATGGACCAGCTCATCGGGATGGGCTACGAGCAGGGCCTGACCGCCGCGGTCGACCAGATCACCGACGTCCTGGGCCGGCCCGCGGCCGGGTAGCGCCCGCCGCGACGGCGCTCGTCGACGAGATATGCGACGCACCGGCGGCGGTGGGTTCGCGGTCGTTGGGTATAACCGGGGCCATGGACGTTGAAGAACTCGCGCAGCTGGTGGGTGAGGTGCCCAACACCCAGGTCTCGATCGAGGCCGGCGTGCTGGTCGCGCGAGTACCGGCGATCGGCGACGCGGTCCGCCTGGCGGCCGGCGACGTGCTGAACCATGACCCGATCATCGCGCCCGACGGCCGGCCGGGTGTTGAGCTCGGGGTGCGCCGCGGGCACGAGGAGCTGCCGCTGATCATCACCGTCGACGACGTCGTCTTCATGCCCGCCTACGCGGCCGACATGCTGGAGAAGGACGCGCAGATGACCGTCCCCTCGATGCCGAACCTGATCGCGTACTCGGAGATGCACCGCGACGTGCGGGCGCTCGGCCGGGCGATCGACGATCCCGACCTGGAGCTGGAGCCGGAGATCCTCGCCGCCACGTTGCTGGTGCACCGTTGCTTCCTTGCTGGCGCCGTACGCGTGGGGTTGTGGCCGGTGCGGGTCGCGGCCTGGTGGGAATACAGCTGGGCCCGGGTCGGCGCGGGTCTGCCGGTCGGGCCGTTCCGGCCGGATCCGGAATGGGATCGCCTGATGGCGGCCGTGACCGACGCCCGCCGCCACGCGGCGGCAGGCAAGGAGACCGAGGCGCGCGCGGTGCCGTGACGGCTCAGCGCAGCGGGCTCTGCGCGGGCGGCTCGATGAGCTCCCACCGGGCGTACTTGGGGTCCCGGTCGTCGCCCGACGACCGGCCGCGCAGCCGGCGCTGGATCCAGGGCAGGACGTGCTCCCCGTAGTACCGGAGGTTGTCCGCGACCCGGCGCCGTCCCTCGGCCCCGGGCGCGGCCGGCCCGGGGAATTCCGCGAAGCCCAGCGCGTGCAGGACCAGATCGGCGACCCGCCGGTGGCCGACGCTGTTGAGGTGCAACCGGTCCGGCGACCAGTACCGGTGGTCGCGGATCTCCTCGTCGTCGAAGACGTTGACCATGGTGACGTCGTACCGGGCGCAGACCTCGGCGGTCGCGGCGGTGAGATAGTCGCCGCGGCGCCGGATGGTGCGGCCGAACGGCAGCTGCCCGGTGGGATCCGCGCCGCTGAGCACCACCAGGCGTACGCCCGCGTCGGCGCACCGCCGGATGGCCTGCTCGATCATCGCGACCAGGTCGGCCAGGTCGACCCCCGGGCGCATCATGTCGTTGCCGCCGCCGTTGAAGGTGATCAGGTCGGCGGCCGGCCGCAGGGCGAGGACGGCGTCGAGCTGGGTGGTGACGATGGGCCGCAGCAGCCGGCCGCGGATGGCCAGGTTGGCATATTCCAGGCGCTCGCCCCGGCCGGCCAGCCCGGCGCTCAGCCCGGCGGCGACCAGGTCGGTCCAGCCCCGCACCGAACCGTCCGGCAGCTCGTCGCCGACGCCCTCGCTGAAGCTGTCCCCGATCGCCGCGTACCGCATGAATCCGCCCCCGTTATCGACTCCGGACAGGCTAATCCCGGCCCGACGGCACGTTCAGGCGGGGCTCAGCCGGGCCCGCTCCGGGGTCTGGCCGGTCCAGGTGTGGAACGCGCGGTGGAACGAGCTGGGCTCCTCGTAGCCGATCAGGAAGGCGATCTCGGCGCTGCGCAGGCGCCCCTGGCGCAGGTAGTGCCGGGCCAGGGACTCGCGGGTGCCGGTGAGCACGGCCTGGAAGGTGGTGTGCTCCCCGCGCAGCCGGCGCTGCAGGGTGCGCGGGCTGACCGCGAGCTCGTGGGCGACGGCCTGCACCGTCGTCCGGCCCTGCGGGAGCAACTCGAGCAGGGCCGCGCGGACCCGGTCGGTCATGGTCGCGCCCACCTCGAGGTCGGCGAGCCGGCGCCGCAGCTCGGGCTCGAAGAACTCCCACATGGCGTCGTTGGCGGACAGGAACGGCCGGCCGGCGTCCCGGTCGGTGAAGGTCACGGTGTAGCCGCTGCCGACGCTGGGCGGTGTGCCCAGGTAGCCGCGGTATGCCGCGGCCGGCTCCGGCGGCACCGGGAAGGTGATCCCGGTGGGCCGGACGTCGGCGCGGGTGGCAAGCCGGGTCAGGGCCACCCAGAACACCAGCTCCGCGGCGCAGAGCGAGGCGGGCGGCTCGACCATCGGGGGCCACCGGCACTCGATCGTGGTACGGCCGTCAGCCCGGCTCACGATCAACCGCATCGGCCCGATCAGCCTCTTGTACCGCGCGATCCGCTCCGCCGCCACGAGCAGGCTCGGGCTGCAGAAGGCGGCGAAGATGAGCGGGTCGAAGGCCTCCAGCGAGATGCTCCGGCCGACCCGCAGCGGCAGCTCCGGGTCGCCGGACTCGTCCTGCAACGCCTGCCACATCCCGAAGTACTGCGCGGCGCTGAGCATGGTCGTCCCGCGCGAGAACAGGTCCGCGGGCAACCCCGCGCGGCGCAGGACCCGGCCGGGCGAGACCCCGAGGTCGGTCAGCAGCACCCGCAGTCCGGGGTGCACGGCGTACTGGCCGGGAGCGGGCACGGGGGCGTCAGACCTTCAGCGCGATGCCGGTCTCGCGTTCGGAGACCTGCCACAGCTTAGCGATGGCCGCATCCGCGCCGGGCCGGAAGTATCGGCGGCGCACAGCGGGGCCGTTGTTGACGTACCGCGGCGCATAGAACCACCCACCCCGGGCCGCCGGGTCGGTGGCGGCCCGCAGTTGCGGCAGCGCGCCCCGGGCGGGGGTCATTCCGGTACGGGCGGCCAGCGTGTGGAAGAACGGGGCGAGGAACCCGCCGCCACCCTCCGTGACGGTGGTCGACTGCAGGTCGGTGTCGGACAGCCCGGGATGCGCCAGCAGGCTTATCGCGGGCGCGCCGGCGCGGGCGAACTCGCGCTGCAACCCGAGCGCGAAGTGGTAGTTCGCCAGCTTCGACTGCCCATAGGCACGCCAGGGCGCGTACCGGCCGTGCAGGTGCGGATTGTCCGGATCCACCGGCCGGCCCATGTGGTGCGCGGTGCTGGTGACCGAGACGACCCGGGCCGCGGGCGCGGCGAGCAGCGCGGGCATCAGCAGGGCGGTCAGGGCCCAATGGCCGAGGTGGTTCACCCCGAACTGCATCTCGAAGCCGTCCGCGGTCCGGCGCTCCGGCATCGCCATCAGGCCGGCGTTGTTGACCAGCAGATCGATCCGCGGGTGGCCGCCGCTGATCTGCTCGGCGGCGGCGCGCACCGACGCCAGAGAGCCCAGATCCAGCCGTACGATCTCCACCGTGGCCGCCGGAGCCTGGGCCCGGATCGTCCGCGCGGCGTCAGCCGCCTTGTCCTGGTTGCGCGCGGCCATGACGACCAGCGCGCCCTTGCCGGCGAGCGCCTTGGCGGTCTCCAGCCCGAGGCCGCCGTTCGCGCCGGTGACCACGGCGGTCCGCCCGCTCAGATCGGGAATGTCGGCAGTGCTGAAAGCCATCAGCGTGTCCTCTCCGGGGTGTCTACCCCCTCAGCATCCAGCGCCGGTCACCAGCCGTCATTCGCAAAGCGCGCCATCCACACCGCGATCCCCGCCAAGCCGCGTGCTCTATCTCTTGGGCAGGCCGGCGGGGTGGCCGCTACGACTTTCGTCGGAGGGCCGGCCCGGGGAAACCCCGCTCAGTGGCGATGCGGCGAGGGCCGGCCGGGCGGAATAGTCGTTCTCATCGCGGCGGAAGGCGCTGCCGAGCCGAGGAGACGACGATGGGAACCAACACGAGCGTCATGCCGGACGTCACGCGCACCGAGTGGCACGCCGGCCGGGCCACGCAACTGCCGCGCCGCCCGGAGCCGGGGCGCGCCCAACTGCTGGCGATCCTGACCGACGCGGCGATGATCCGGATCGCGGTGCTCGCGGTCGGGATCTCGGCGCTCTTGCTGACCATCGCCGCCGTCCTCTGACCCGCCCGGCCCCCTATCGTTGGTGTGGTGAGCACACCGCCCGTGGCCTACGACGCGCTGGCCGAGGTTTACGAGTGGCTGACCCCCGAGCCGCTGCTGACCCCCGAGGGCGCGGCCGACGCGTTCGCGAGCGTCATCGGCCGCCTCCCGGCCGGCGGGCGGATCCTCGACTGCGCCGCCGGCACCGGACAACTCGCCGTCGGGCTGGCGCTGCGCGGTTTCGCTGCGGTCGCCTCCGACCTCAGCCCCGCCATGGTGCGGCGGACGCGGGCGCTGGCCGCCGAGCGCGGCGTCGACCTTCCGGCGGTCACCTGCGACTGGGCGGCGCTGGGCCGGCAGGGTTGGCGGGAGCCGTTCGATGCGGTCTTCTGCGTCGGCAACTCCATCGCCCATGTGGGCCCGGCGGGCCCGCGCCGCGCTGCGCTGTCCGCCATGGCGGGTGTGCTGGGCGCGGGCGGCGTGCTGGCGCTGACGTCGCGCAACTGGGAGCTGGTCCGGGCGCAGGGCCCAGGGCTGCGGGTAGCCGACAGTCTGACCCGGCGCGCGGGCCGCACGGGCCTGGCGTTGTACAGCTGGGAGCTGTCCGACTCCGCCGAGCGGCCGAGCCACGTCGACGTGGCCGTCGCGCTCTTCGCCGATGGCGCAGGCGATGGAGATGGCGCAGGCGGCGGCGTCACCACCCGCCAGGAACGGCTCGAATACTGGCCGTTCGGCCACGACGAGCTGGCCGCCGACCTGCGCGCCGCCGGGCTGGTGCAGGAGGACAGCACCTACACCGAGGACGCGGAGCGGTATCTGGTGGTCGCCCGCCGCCCCGCCGACGGATGACTCAGCCGGTGGCGGACCGGCTGTCGTGCATCGCGGCCACGAGGTCCTCGCGGGCGCGGGCCACGCGGGAGCGAATGGTGCCGACCGGGCAGCCGCAGACCTCCGCGGCCTCGGCCACCCGGCGGCCGATGGCGAACAGCCAGGTCCGCACCGAGGAGCGCCCGGCGAAGTCGGGCAGCGCCCGCACCGCCCGCAGGTACGTCTCCTGCGTCAGGTCCTCGACGTCCCCGGCGCTGGACAGGGGCCCGAGGAACCGCATGAGATCACGCTGGGTGGCGCGGATCAGGCCGGTCAGGGCATCCCGGTCGCCGCGCGCGGCGGCGTACGCGAGCGCGGTGAGTTCGTGCCCCGGCATGGCCCGGGTTCCTCTCGTAGGACGTCTGTGACCAGGTACGGGTCCGCCGCCGGAATGGTTCAAGTGCCCTCGCGCCCCACCCCGGGACGAAACACCGGCCGCCTTGGGAACTTCGCCGCCCCGCGCGGCGACCAACGCAGCGACACCCGAGGCGGCGGAAGGCACACGATGCAGAACACCCTGGCCGGTGGCACCCGAAGGCGCATCCTCGCGGCGTTGGTGCTCGCCGGCGCGACCATTGCCGCGGTTGGTGTGGTGCTGGCGCCCGCGGGCCCGGCCCTGGCGCACAACCAGCTCGTCTCCGCCAAGCCGGACCGTGACGCGGTGCTGCGCAAGGCGCCGACCGCGATCGCCCTCGCCTTCCTGCAGCGCCTCGACCCCGACCTCACCACCATCGCGGTCAGCGACGCGGCGAAGCGGCCCGTTCCCGCATCCGCGCCCACCGTCAAGGCCAAGTCCGCGACGCTCGCGCTCGACCAGCCGCTCGGCAACGGTGCCTACCAGGTCGCGTTCAGCGTGATGTCCGTCGACGGGCATCCGGTGAAGGGCTCGTACACCTTCACCGTCGCCGACCCGTCCCCGCCGTCCGCTGCCGCCGAGCCGTCCGCCGCCGCGGTCGCCGCGCCCGAGGCCGCCGCGGCCGCGCCGTCCGCTGCCACCCCCGTGGTCGCCGTGGTGCCGTCGGCCGAGTCCGGCGGCGTCGCCACCGGCGTGCTGGCCGGCCTCGGCGGCCTCGGCGTGCTCCTCGCGGCGGGTGCGGCCTACCTGTATGTGTCCAGGCGGCGCCGGACGTAGCCCATCGGCGGGCGCCGGCTCAGCCGACGGCCACATCGACGAGGAACGTGATCGGCGGTCCCGTCCCGGGCACGGTCGTGACGGTCAGGGTGGCGCGCCGGTCGGCCGCCATCGGGGCGATGGCCAGCGCGAGCCGGTCGCCGAGCCGCTGGACGGCCACCGCCTCGCTCGCCGGCCCGGCCGCTCCCATGCCGATCGACCAGCTCCGGACCGGCCCCAGGGACGGGCTGGCGCACAGATGGACGAGGGCGGTGAAGTCGTCGGTCTGTTCGCGCCGCACCTGCAGGCTGTGCCCGCCCGCGACCGCGGTGACCGACGTCCGGGCCGGGCACGGGCCCTCGGCCCGCGGCGGTGCGACGTCGACGCCGGCGAGCAGGAGCGTCACGCAGACGATCAGCGTCGCCACCGCGAGCACGACTGTCACCGGGCCGGCGCGCGACACCTTCCGTGCCACGGGCTGGGGCGCGAACCGGGGCAGCACCACGATTCGGCCAGCAACGTGACGGACTGTCAGCCGGGCGGACGAGACCGCCGTGCGGCGCCGCCCGCCCCGGCAATACCGGGAGCCGGCGGCTCGTGGCGCCGGCTGGCGGGCGTCGGCTCCCATGCGTTGTGCTCCGTATCGTCGAGGACCAGGTCCTGCTCACCGGGATAGTCGCTCGCGGACCCCCGATGGTTCCGCCGCGCGGCCGCGGGCAGGTTCGGCGGATCGCTCGAATCTCGGTTCCCGTTGCCGATAATGGCTGACATGAGCAGTCCGGCTGAGCTGGCCGCCGAGCTGGGTTCGCTGGAGGACCGCTTCGGCGCGGACATCGGGCCCATCCTGGCCCGGGCGCAGCAGCTCGAGCTGGCTGCCGCCGCGCAGGGCGAGGAGGCCCTGCGGGTGCGCGCCCGCCTGATCCAGGCCAACATGCACCGGCGCGGCGGTGACCTCGCGTTGTCGGCGCGGATGTGCTGGGCCGTCAACAGCTGGGCCGCCGAGCACGGTCACCGTTCGCTGCTGGCCCGCAGCCACCAGCAGCTGTCGGCGATCTACGACAACCTCGGCGACACGGCCACCGGGCTGGAGCACGCCGTCCTCGCGGTGGGCTTCCTCGACGACGACAGCCCGCCGCGGATGCGTGCCGTGCTGCTCGTGAAGCTCGCGGACGACCTGGCGATGGACGGTTCGGTGCAGGCCTTCCGCGAGCGCTACCGGCAGGCCGAACGGATCGCCCTGGCCGCCGGCGACACCGAGATGCTGCTCGTGGTGCTCAACAACTTCGCCTACGCCGACTATGTCGCCGGGCACGCCGAGCAGGCCTGGGCCACCATGCGGCGGCTGCGGTCGGCGACCGACCAGGCCGGGCAGCGGCTCACCCCGGACGCCGTGGACACGCTGGCCCGCATCCAGATCGCCCTGGGCCGGCACACGGACGCCGTCCTCACCGCCGAGGCCAACGTGCAGGACCACGCCTTCTCCGGCATGGACGACGCCGACGCGCTCGCGGAATACCTGCTGACGCTGACGGTGGCGCACCGGCATCGCGGCGACGTCGCGGACGCCCAACGCTGCCTCGACGAGTGCGCGCTGCTGTGCCGAGATCGCGAGCTGGCCGGCATCGGCGTGCGGGTGCTGCAGGAGCAGGCCGAGCTGCATGCCGCCCGGGGCCAGTTCGACCTCGCCTTCACCACGTACAAGCAGTTCCACGAGGCGTCGCAGGTGCTGGTCTCCGAGCAGCGGGAGGCGCAGGCGCGCACCCGGCACGCGATGTTCGAGACCGCCGAGGCCCGCCGCGACGCGGACCGCTTCCGGGAGCAGGCTCTGCTCGACCCGCTGACCGGCCTGGGCAACCGCCGTTTCGTCGACGAGCACCTGCCCGCCCTGCTCGCGGCGGCTCCCGGCGTGCCGGTGACCGTGGCGATGGTCGACCTGGATCACTTCAAGCTGATCAACGACACCTGGTCGCACGAGGTCGGCGATCAGGTGCTGGTGCGGATCGCCGGTCTGCTGCGCGCGGCCGCGGTGCCGGGCTTCGCCGCCCGGCTCGGCGGCGAGGAGTTCCTGGTCGTGCTGACCGGGGTGGGCGCCGCGCAGGCCGTACGGCGGGTCGAGGACCTGCGGCGCGCGGTGGCGGCGCACGACTGGTCGCCGCTGACCGGCGATACGCCGGTGACGGTCAGCGTGGGCATGACGGTCGCCGATCGGGTGGTCACGCAGCCGCAGGCGCTGGCGACCGCCGACGCGGCCCTGTACGCCGCCAAGCGCGGCGGTCGTAACCGGGTCGAGGCCAACCTGCGGACCCGACTGGCGCCGCGATAGTGATACTGATCCGATGTCGCAATACACCGCGCTGCTGCAGCGCCTCGGCAACCAGCGCTGGTTCGCCGCCCTCGGCCGCCTGCTGACCCCAGTGGACCGCCGGCTGTACCGGCTCACCGGCGGACGCTGGTCGGTGATCGGCCGGCACGCGCTGCCGTCACTGCTGATCACCACGACCGGCCGGAAGTCGGGCCTGCCCCGCACCCAGCCGCTGCTGTACGCCACCGACGGGGACGGCTACATCGTGGTCGGCTCCAACTGGGGCCAGCCGAACCACCCCGCCTGGTCGGCGAACCTGCTCGCGCAGCCGACCGCCCGGGTCACCCTCGGCGAACGGGAGTTCGGGGTACGCGCGACGCTGACCACCGGCGCCGAGCGGGACCGCCTCTGGGACCTGGTGCAGCGGATCTGGCCGGGCTACGCCGCGTACGCCGTGCGCGCCGAGGGCCGCGAGATCCGGATCTTCCGCCTGACGCCCGTCAGCTGACGCGCCGGGGCCGAGCGGCGGAGGTATGTTCGGTTCGCGCTGCGGGACACGGAGGTGGATCATGACAAAGGTGACCCGTCGATTCGCGCTGTGGCAGGCAGACCTCGACGGCGGCGTCTGCGCCGTACCGGAAGAGTGCGTCGAGATCCTGCGCCTCCGGGAGCGCATCGCGCTCGTGCTGGAGCACCGCGACCACGGCGGCACGCCCACCCGGCAGGTCTTCGAGACCACCCTGGCGCAGGACGTCGAGTGGCAGTTCGGCGGCATCACCTGGCCGGCGGAGCTGCGGCCCGGCGTGCTCGTCACCGTCTCGTGGCAGTCGGCCAAGGACGAGGTCGTCGTGCGCACCGCGCCGCTGGAAGAGCCGATGCGGGTCGACGGCGTCGACTACTTCCACGAGTACGACCCGCGGGTGGTCACCCGTGAGTTCAACGTGACCAAGTCGAACCGGGGGCAGGTGATGCACGCGGTGCGCCGGCTGGGCAGGGTCTTCTCCGACGGCAGTGCCGTGCTCGCCGAGTCGGGGCTTGCCGCGCAGTGCGGGCTCGGCCGGGGAGCCAAGGGGTCGTTCCTGCTCCGTAACGCCGTCGACCAACTCATCCGCGAGGGCTACCTCACCCGGGTGCCCGGCAGCGTCGACGCGGCGGGATACCCCTCCTATCCCGCCGTCGACGGCCAGAAGCCCGCCGAGATGCTGTTCTACTCGCCGCTCGTCGAGCCGGCCCCGTGGCCGGGGGATGCGGATGCGGAATCCGACGCCGAGGGCATCGACCGCCGCGACCACTGGGTCAGCGGCTTCGTCCGCAAACTGCCGCCCGGCGCCCAGCCGTCGGAGAAGCAGCTCACGCTCCACGAGCGGGCGGTCGAGAGCGAGCAGGTCGCCGCCAGCCCGCTGGCGCCCGGCTACACCTTCGTGAAGAAGCACCACCGCACCTGAGCGGTCACGCGGAGCTCTTACGCACCTGGAGGACCGCGGGAAAAACACACCGCCAGTACGGGGCGAGCTGCCTGTTCACCAGCGCCCGGGTCGCGGCCGCCGCCATCTGCTCGACCGGCTGATGGACCGACGACATCGGCGGGGTGGCGCAGGCGGCGATCACGCTGTCATCGAAGCCGACCACCGCCACGTCCTGCGGCACCCGCCGGCCCGCATCGGCCAGCGCCTGCATCGCGCCGGTCGCCATCAGGTCACAGCCGGCGAAGATCGCGTCCAGCCCCGGCTCCTCGGCCAGGAGACGCTGGGTCAGCTCGTACCCGGCTTCTCTCCGGAATTTGCCCACCGCGGAGATGTCGGGCAATCTCAGGTCGCGCACCGCGCGGCGATGCCCCTCGCGCCGGGCATCGGCGCAGGGGTTGCCTTCCGGCCCGTGCAGCGCCGCGATGCGGCGGCGGCCGGTCTCGTGCAGGTGCAGGACCGCCGCGTAGGCGCCGTCCGCGTTCTCCAGGCCGATGAACGGGATGCCGGGCGCGGACGGGCCGATCGACACCACCCGCTCACAGCGGGCATAGAACTCCGCCGCCAGCCGCGGCGCCACATTCACAAGCAGCACACCCACGCTCACCGTGTCGGCGATCCTGGCCAGCAAAGCGGGTGCTTTCGCTTCGTCGACCACGTGTACGCGCAACTGGGCGTTGCTTCCGGTCAGCTCCTGGAGTATCCCAGCGGTCACCCGGCCGTAGTACGGGCTGGTGCCGAAGACGGCGGCATCGTCGACGACGACGAGCTCGACGACGGCACCGTGGCCGGAGGCCAAGGCCCGGGCGACCGGATCGGGCCGGTAACCCAGCTCGGAGATCACCTGCCGGACGTGCTCACGGGTCTGCGCCGACACGCCGGGCGCATCGTTGATGACTCGGGAGACGGCCGCCTTCGACACCCCCGCCTGGGCGGCGACATCGGCCAGGGTCGGTCTCCTCGACGGCATCGGCCAACTATATGAAATTCGGCACCCGCATCGCGGCCTATATCTGCCGGGGCTCCGCCGTCGCCGGCTCGGCCGCGCCCGCCACATACCGGTGGCTCAGCCGCCGGTACGGGCGGCTGCCCAGCGCCAGGGCGCCCGGTTGATGTCCAGGCGTATTCGGAGCGCCGGCGCCGCGAGGCCACGTTCGTGTCCGAGCTGACGGGGAACGCGTTCGGCCTGGTGGGGAACCGGCTGGGTGGCTTGTCGCGCCGGTGACTCGCCGGCCGGGTGGGCCACGGCCGCCGGTGCGGGACGACCGATCGCGAGGGCCGCCGCGCAGCCGAAGGTGCAGGCTACCGGGAGCCACAGCGGCACCATCAGGCGGTCGTATTGGCTGATCATCGGATGTGCCACGACCATCGTCACCCCGGTCAACCCCGTGCAGATCCACGCTACGGCGACGACCCGCATCCGAAGCAGGAGCACGGCGACGGCGAAACCGAAAGCGGCGGCGCTGGTCAGCGTGGCCATCTCGGTCGCGAGCAGCTCCGGCCAGAACGCGAGATTCGTGTCGACCAGCCAGCCGATCGGGTCGGCCACGTCGGCGCGCCGCTTGAAGTGGCCGGTCGCGAAGTCCTGGATCGTGTCGTTCAGGCCGGGCAGCCGCAGCACCTTGCTGACAACCTGCCAGGCCGCGACGGCCAGCACGCCGACCACGCCGATCGTCACGCCCACCCGCCGGCGCTCGCGCCCGAACGAGGCGACGATGCCGACGGCGAGCAGCGTCAGGGCCATCGCCATGCCGCTGGCCGACCGGACCAGAAAGAGCCAGGCCAGCGCGACGAGCACCAACGGCAGGCCGAGACGGCGCCCGCGCGACAGCAGCGTGACACCGAGCAGAACGGCGAGGTACCCGGCGAGGACGCCGCTCTCGGTCATCATCCGGGTCATGGCGAAACCCGACGGCAGGACGAAGAGGATCGCCGCGGCGAACACCCCGGCCAGGCGCAGGCCGCTGGCGAGCCAGACCGCCAGGTACGCCAGCACGGCCGCGATCAGCGCCAGCACCAGGGTCGCGGCCATCATGCCGGTCCACAGCCCCAGCGTCGCGACGAAGGGGGCGGCGAACATCGGGTAGCCCGGCCGGCTGTCGAAGATGGCGACGTACCGCGGCGCGAAGCCGGTGCTGGTGTACAGCTTGCACCTCGACGTCGCTTTGCTCGCTCGAAATGACCGGTTCGTGTCCCGGCACACCTGCTGCGCTGCCTGGAGCCGAGCCGTCTCAGGATCCACCCCGGTGAAGATCAGTGCCTGTCTCATGTACCAGAAACTGTCCCCGCTTGCGATGCGCCGAGGATCGTCGTACCGGGCGAAGAAGAGCAGGGTGGCGATCACCATGATCAGGAGCAGCCAGGCCGTCTCGATCAGGCCTCGCCTGGTGCGGGACGCGGGCGGGCGGGCTCCAGCGTGTTGGGCGTTGTCGGTTTCCACGTGTCTACTCGATCCCCCGTGATTGAGATAAACGGTCGAAAGCAGTGATATCGGCGACTGTGGCTCGCGGTGCTCCTGTCTTGGGCGCGCTGATACCTCCCGAGACGCTCGGACGGGCGCCGTTGGGCGACAGCGTTACGCTGAAAATGGGGTTTTTCTGTTTCCCGGGGTAGCGCGTCCCAGCCGCGACGGCTCAGGCGGTGCGGGCTGGTAGGCCCAGGCGCTCGTCACCTCCCAGCTCCTGAGATCGATCGGCGGTGCCAGACTGGTGACATGGCGGGCCGCGATTCCCTCGGTCCGCGGCCAATCGCCGGGCGGACCGGTGAGACCGCGGCCGTACTGGCCCTGGCCCGGGACGCGGCCCAGGGCCGATCGTCCACCATGCTGATCTCCGGCGAGGCCGGCATCGGCAAGACCTCGCTGCTGGGCGATCTCGCCGTCGACGGCGTCGATGTCATCCGGGTGTCCTGTCTGCCGCTGACGTTGCTGGCGTCCCCGTTGCTTCCGCTGCGGGCGGCGGTCACGGACGGATCCGCGTTTGGACCGGACGACCGCGCCGTGCCGGTGTTCGACGCCTGGCTCGACCGGGCTGCCGCTCGACGACCGGTCGTGCTGGCTGTCGACGATGTCCATTGGGCCGACGAAAGCACCCTGGACATGCTGATGTACGTGATCGCCGGCCGGGAAGAGCGCCGCCTTGCCGTGGTCGCCACGCTGCGGCCCGACCAGCCACGCCTGCGCCGGTGGCTCGCGGACGTGCGTCGCCTGCCGCGGGTTACGGAGCTCCCGCTCGGACGCCTCGACCGGGTGGCGACTCGCGAACAGGTCGAGGTGCTGCTCGGCCGGGCACCGTACGAGTCGTTGGTCGACGAAATCTTCGCCCGTACCGCCGGCAACCCATACCTGACGAGGTTGCTCGTGCAGAGTGCGTCAGCGGATGCCACCATGCTGACCGGCTCGCTACCGACGCAGCTGCGGGACGCCCTCGCCCGTACGTGGTATGGGTTGTCCACGCAGGCCCGGGAGGTTTCCAGCCTCGTGGCGGTCGCGGGTAGACCGGTGCGCGCAGCCCGGATCACCGACGTCGGTTTCCCCGGTCCGGTGCTGCCCCCGTTGCGCGAGGCCGTGACCGCCGGTGTGCTGCGGCTCGACGCGGCCGAACGGTACTGGTTCAGCCACCCGATGCTCGCCGAGGCGCTCGTAGACGAACTGTTGCCGGAGGAGCGCCGGGCACTGCACGCCCGCTTCGCAGAGACGGTGGTCACCTCCGGCGCACTCAGCGTCGAAGCGACGGTCGATCTTGCGGATCACTACTATCGAGCCGGTCAGACCGAGGACGCCTACCGATGGGCGCTACGCGCGGCGGACGTCGTCGCACACGGCGCCGAGGTGTTGCGCCTGCTTCGCCGGACGCTCGCGCTGTGGCCCGAGGTGTCTCAGCCAGCGGAGTCGCGCGATGGACTGCTGCGCCGGCTACGCGAGGCAGCCACCCGCGCCGGACGGCTGCCCGAGGCGCTGGCCGCGGTCGACGACCTACTCGCCCTCGTCGACCGCGACGAGCAGCCGCTGGTCGCGGCGGAGTTGCTGGTCAGCCGGATGCAACTGCGGTTCTGGACCGGGCGCGAGTTCGCGGGCCTGGCCGATGTCACCGCGGCGGAACGGCTCTCCGCCAGGTTTCCCGACAGCCCGGAATACGCCCTCGCCACGGCCGAGCTGGCCTGTTCCAAGCTCTGGCACGGGGATCTTTCCGGCTCGGACCTCGCGGCGAAGGCACTGCGACTGGCGAGCGCATGCGACTGCGACCGGGCCCGGATCTTCGCCTTGATGGCCACGGTGATGGCGCGCAGCGCGGTCGGCGATTACGGCAGCGTGGAGGGGGCGCGTGAGGCGCAGGCCATCGCGGCACGGACACGCGACTTTCCCGCGTTCGTGAGCGCCACCTACTGCGTGGGTAACAGCCTCGACGCCGCCGACAGCCGCGAGCTTGATGCGGTCTTTCGCGACGCGCATGAACGGTTGACCGTGCTGGGTGCTCCGCACCCGCAGATCGCGGAGATGGTCACTGCGGACGCCGAGGGCTTGCTCCAGAAAGGCGAGTGGCGAGCGTGTCTCGATCGGCTGCGGTTCGCGCTGGGTGCCAGCCCCAGCCCGCTGGCCGACACCCGGGCCCGGCTCACCGCGGCGCTGCTGGCCTGCCGTCAGGGCCGGCAGGCGGAGGCCGAGCAGCATCTCGCCCGAGCTGAGGAACTCTTCGGTGAGACGTCCGACTTCCTGGTGTTCAACTTCGATGCGGTACGCGCCGAGTTGGCCACGGCGTCCGGCGACACCGAGCGAGCCTTCGCCTGCGCACTGACCGGCCTGCGGAAGCCGACGCCGCCGCTGGCCGTCGAATTCCTGTTACCGCTGGCGGCACGCGCCCTCGCCGACGAGGCACAGGCGTGCCACGATCACCGGATCGAGCCGTCATCGGCGGTACGCCGCCTGCACGACCTGCGGCGGGAGTTCCCGCAGGTGGTGACCGACACCGGCGGTCAGAACGGAGCGGCAGCGTTTTACCTGGTCCAGGTCGAGGCGCTGCAGCGGCTCACCGAGGCCGAGACGGCGCGCGGGTGCCGGGCCACCGGCGAGCCGCAGCTGTGGGGGCAAGCCGCCGAGGCCGCGCACGTCGCGAGCTTCCGGTGGGAGGAGGCGTACTGCCGATGGCGCGAGGCAGAGGCAGGGCTGCGGGATCGCGCCAACCGCCGCGCGGCAGTCCAGGCCTTACGAGTGGGACATCGCCTCGCCGCCGACCTGGCGGCCGTGCCGCTGCTCGCAAGCCTGGAATCCCTGGCGGCGGGCGCGCACATCGACCTGAAACCGGAGGCGGAGCCGACCACGCCGGGGCCGCGCATCCCGGGCCTGACCCCGCGGGAACAGGAGATCTTGACCTACGTCGTTTCCGGACACACCTACGCCGAGATCGCCAAGGCACTGGTGATCAGCGAGAAGACCGTCAGCACCCACATCTCCAACATGCTGCGCAAGACCGGATCCGTGAACCGCCTCGAACTCGCCGAACTCGCCCGCCGTCTGAACGCTTTGGCCTGAGCCGACGTCAGGGCCGCCCGGCTCCGCCCGCCAGGCTACGGTTCGCGCATGTTCGCCCGATCGACAACCCGGCTGGTGTACGGACGACGGCTGCTCGACCGCTATCCGCTGGTGCTGGACTGCGTGCTGGCCTTCGCGACCGGTGCCGTCGGCCTTGCCCTGGGCAGCCAGGACGCCGACGGCATGCGCCCGGTCGACGCCGTCGCCACCGCGCTGACGGTGGTGCTCACCGCGCTGCTGGTGGTCCGGCGGCGGGCGCCGGCGACCGTCCTGATCGTGTACTGCGCGGTGTGGCTGGAATACATAGCACTGGGCTATCCGGCGGTGGTGAACAGCCCCGGCATGCTGCTGGCGCTCTACGCCGTCGCCGAGCGGCACCGGGTCCGGGTGGCGGTCGCGGGCGCGGCGCTCGCGACCGGAGTGTGGGTCTACGCGGGGAGTAACACGCCCGGCCTCGCCGCGCTCCAGGGAACAGTGTGGACCGCCGTGGTCATCGGCTTCGGGTACGGCGCGCAGCAGCTGGCCATCCGCAACCGGCAGCTCACCGAGCTCGCCATGCGCCTGGAATACGAACAGGAGCAGCGGGCCCGGCGCGCGATCGTCGACGAGCGGGTCCGGGTCGCCCGAGAGCTGCACGACGTCGTCGCCCACCACATGTCGGTCATCTCCGTCCATGCCGGGCTCGCGCTCTACGTCCTGGAGTCCGACCCGCCGACGGCCCGTACGGCGCTGAACACCGTGCTGGGCACGAACAGCGAAGCCCTCGACGAGCTGCGCCGCCTGCTGTTCATCCTGCGGCTGCGCCCGGACGAACCCGACGAGTCCCCCAAGGCGGAGACGGCCGCGCCCACGCCCCCGGCGCCCGGCCTCGACCAGCTCGACCAGCTCACCGAACGTATCGTCGCCGCCGGGGTGCCGGTCGAGCTGGTGGTCACCGGCCGCCCCCGGCGGCTACCGCCGGGCATCGACCTCTGCGCGTACCGGGTGATCCAGGAGAGCCTGACGAACGTCCTCAAGCACGCCGCATCGGCGCACGTGACCATCACGCTGCACCACGGCGCCGACCGGCTGGCCGTACGGATCACCGACGACGGCCGGCCGGCGCCGGCCAACGGCGGGGTGCCCGGCGGTCACGGACTGCTGGGCATGCGCGAACGCGCCGAGCTGTACGGCGGGGCGCTCACCGCCGGCCCGCGACCGGAGGGCGGCTTCGAGGTCGCCCTGACCCTGCCGACATCGGCGGCACTGACGGCGGCGGTCCAAAAGCTGCCGAGCGCCTAGCCCTCGCTGAAATGTTGCCCCCTGCGCCGACATGTACGTGGTGCTGGGCGGTTGGATCCAGCATCGGTTCAGGTTGAGGGGGCTCAGTTGGCACGCGCCGCACCAGACATGCTCGACGGTGACGCCACGCTGTTCGAAGCGCTGTACCGGGACTGCTACGAGGATCTGCTCCGCTACGCGATGCGCCGCACCGGCCGGCCGGAGATGGCCGCCGACGTGGTCGCGGACGCTTTTCTCGTGGCGTGGCAGCGCATCGGTGACATTCCCGAGGGCAAGGGGCGGGCCTGGCTCTTCGGGGTGGCCCGCAACGTCCTGGCGAACCAGCACCGGGCCGTGCGCCGCGGCGTTGAGCTCGCCGCCCGGTTACGCAACGAGCTCACCCAGGTCGCGGTCACCCAGCCGGAGGCACCCGCGGAGGTCGCGGCGGCGTTCCGCGCGTTGTCGGAGGCCGATCGGGAGCTCCTGCGCCTGGTGGCGTGGGAAGGGCTGACCGCCGACGAACTCGCGGTGGTATTCGAATGCTCGGTCAATGCCGCCCGTATTCGCCTGCATCGCGCCCGTTCCCGGTTCACCGAGGCCCTGCAGGCGCCCTCGCTCGCGCAATGAAATCTTTACGAACGACATGAATGAGGAATCGTGATGACCGATACCGACGAACAGCAGGATCGTTTGATCCGGCTGCTGTCTCCCGACGTTCATCTGCCGCCTTTCGTATCGCAGCCGACCGGGCCCGTCGCCGACGAGTTGCGTCAGCTGATCATGGCCGCCTCCGAATCCCCGGCGGCCCCGGCCGGGCGATCCCGCAAGTTCTGGAGCCCGCGCTGGCGCTTCGTTTTCGCGGCGCCGATCGTGGTCGGGCTGGCAGCGGTGGCCTTGCTCGTCAGCGCCGCGCTGCCCGACTCCAACCCGGTCGGTCCCGGGCCGGCGCAGGCGGGCGCGCTCACGTTCACCGAGGACAACGGATACCTCGATATCACGATCGTGGATCCGGTCGCGGATCCGGCGCGGTACAAGGCCGAACTCGCCGCGCATGGCCTGAACATCGACCTCAAGCTGGCGCCCGCCGCCCCCGATCAGGTCGGCCGCGTCATTTTCCAGGAGGAGAACGACAGCGCCGGGCCGCAGATCAAGACGGTTGAGAGGCCGGGCAACTGCTCGGCAAACGGTGACTGCTCGGTCGCCATTCGGGTGCCCCTGGCCTACCGGGGCGAGGCGCAGATTGTGTTCGGCCGTACCCCGCAACCGGGCGAGACGGTCGAGGGCGATGCGCCGGTCCTTTCGCCCACCCAGCAGGGGCAGCTGAAGTCGCTGGTGGGTAAGCGCGTGTCCGACGTACGCGCAATCCTGGCCGCCAACGGCCAGACGGCGACCTACCGGGTTGGCTTCGCATCCCGCGAGGCCGCGGCGGATCGGGTCCCGGTCAATTGGTACGTCTACGACGTCGCGCCGCTGGCGAACGACGTTGTCGTGCTCTGGGTCTCGGCGGACGGCAAGGAACCGCCTCCCGGATCCTGAACAACGGCGTCGCCCGGGCCGGCTGCATTCGACGCAGCCGGCCCGACCCGAAATGTGAGCACGCGGCCTGGGATAACTATTGTCGGATTGGCGTCGCACGCACTTTTTCACAATGCGCAAATCGACCGGGTCACCGCGCTGAGGGCATCGCCGAACCTGCGCGGCTGGCGAGCGGGACAAACGGCGCCGGTGTAGCCTGAGTGGGTCATCCCTCCCAAACCGCCGGGCACTAGCGAGGAAGTGTGTAGCCGCTATGCCGCCGATCGATGCGCCTTCCCGGGTGGAAGATCTCGCTCTGGCACCTCGCCGAGTTTGACCGCGTCGAATCCTTGATCGAGGTGACCTGACCGATGCCGAACTCCGCGACGTTGACTCACGACGCGCTGTTCTACAACAGCGATCAGGACCTGGTCACCGCGCTCGTGCCGTTCGTCAGGGAAGGGCTGGAGCGGGGCGACGCGGTGACGGCGGCGGTGACTCGATCCAACATCACCCTGCTGCGCGACGCCCTGGGCGCCGACGCCACCGCGGTGTCCTTCATCGACCGCGACGAGTGGTACAAGCGGCCGGCGAGCACCGTGGCGGGCTGGCAGCGGCTGCTGGCGGGCGCGATCGAGCGCGGTCACCGGTATATGCGGCTGATCGGCGAGGTCGGGTTCGGCGCCGACGAGCGGCACCCGACCTGGACTCGCTACGAGGCGGCGCTCAACCAGGTGTTCGCCCAGGCGCCGGCATGGATCGTCTGCCCGTACGACACCCGGGCGCTGCCCGCCGCGCTGCTGGGCGACGCCCGGCGAACGCACCCGACCGTGATGGCTCATCCGAACCGGCGGGACAGCGACAGCTACCTGCCGGCCGAGCAGTTTCTCCGTACGGTGCCCGAGCCGATGCCGGCGGTCGTCGGACCGCCCGCGATCACCATGGAGCTCAAGGACGACGTGGCGGTCGCCCGGCACAGCCTGGCCACGCTCGTGGCGGCCTACGGCTGGTCCGGCCTGCACCGCGGCGACGACCTGATGCTCGCGATGAGCGAGATCGCCGCGAACAGCATCCGGCACGGCCGCGAGCCACGCTACCTGCGCATCTGGGTCCAGGACCGGAGGGTCACCTGCGAGGTCAGCGACAGCGGCCCCGGCCCGGAGGACCCGCTGCTCGGCTACCGGCCACCGGTCCAGGCGCTGGCCGGCGGCCGGGGCCTGTGGATCGCCCAGCAGCTCTGCGACGCGCTGGCGATCGACCAGCGCGGCGCGACGACGGTCGTCCGGTTCGCCGTCACCCTGCACGACAACGGCTAGCAACGACAACGGCTAGCAATATCGCCTTGACCTCAACCTTCATGCAGGTTCTATCTTCGCCGTATGAGTATGGAAATCACCGCCTGGATGTCCCTGCACCACGCGATGCACCAGCGTGATCAACGGCCCTTCTCCAAGGAGACCCTGAAGCGGATCGGCGGGTTCGCGCGCCCGCACCGCCGGCTCCTCGCCTGGTTCCTGGCCTCCAGCGTGGTCGCGGCGGTGCTGACGGTGGCGGCGCCGGTGCTGGCCGGCCGGGTGATCGACGCGATCGTGTCCGGCACCGGCACCTCGACGGTGGTCTGGCTGGCGGTGGCGATCGCGGTGATCGCGCTGGCCGAGGCGGGCCTGGGCCTGCTTACCCGATACCAGTCGGCCCGGATCGGCGAGGGCCTGATCGTCGACCTGCGGACCTCGGTCTTCGACCACGTGCAGCGGATGCCGGTCGCCTTCTTCACCCGGACCCGCACCGGCGCCCTGGTGTCCCGGCTCAACAACGACGTCATCGGGGCCCAGCAGGCGTTCAGCGACACGCTCTCCGGCGTGGTGGGCAACACCGTGACCTTGATCCTGACGCTGGCCGTGATGCTGACCTTCTCGTGGCAGATCACGCTGCTGGCCCTGGTCCTGCTGCCGATCTTCGTGCTGCCGGCCCGCCGGATGGGCCGCCGGCTGGCCCAGCTCGAACGCGAGGCGGCCGACCACAACGCGGCGATGAGCACCCGGATGACGGAGAAGTTCTCGGCGCCCGGCGCGACGCTGGTCAAGCTCTACGGGCGGCCGGCCGAGGAGTCGGCCGAGTTCGCCGCCCGCGCCTGGCGCGTGCGCGACATCGGCATCCGCACCGCGATGCTGCAGTGGGTCTTCATCACCGCGCTCACGGTGGTCGGTTCGCTCGCGCTGGCCCTGGTGTACGGCCTCGGCGGCGTCTACGCCATCCGCGGGCAGCTCGACGCCGGCGCGGTCGTCGCGCTCGCCCTGCTGCTCTCCCGCCTGTACGCGCCGCTGACCTCGCTGGCCAGCGCCCGGGTGGAGATCATGAGCGCCCTGGTGAGCTTCGAGCGGGTCTTCGAGATCCTCGACCTGAAGCCGATGATCGAGGACAAGCCGGACGCCCGGCCGCTGCCCGACGGCCCGGTGGCGGTGGAGTTCGACGACGTCCGCTTCGGATACCCGTCGGCCGACAAGGTGTCGCTGGCCTCGCTGGAGGATGTGGCGAAGCTCGACACCCGCGGCGGCGAGGAGGTGCTGCACGGCGTGTCGTTCCGCGCCGAGCCGGGACAACTGGTGGCGCTGGTCGGCTCGTCCGGCGCGGGCAAGTCGACCATCGCGCAACTGCTGCCGCGGCTCTACGACGTGGAGACGGGCGCGGTCCGGCTGGCCGAGCAGGACGTGCGCGACCTGACCGGCGACTCGATCCGCGACGCCGTCGGTGTGGTCACCCAGGACGGCCACCTGCTGCACGACTCGATCCGGGCGAACCTGCTGTTCGCCCGGCCGGACGCGACCGAGGGCGACCTCTGGGACGTGCTGCGCCGCGCCCAACTGGCCGACCTGATCACCTCGCTGCCCGACGGCCTGGAGACGGTCGTCGGCGAGCGCGGATACCGCCTCTCCGGCGGCGAGCGCCAGCGGCTCACGATCGCCCGGCTGCTGCTGTCGCGCCCGCGCGTGGTGATCCTCGACGAGGCGACGGCGCACCTGGACTCCACCTCCGAGTCGGCCGTCCAGGCGGCGCTCGGGGCGGCCCTGGCCGGCCGGACCAGCGTGGTCATCGCGCACCGGCTGTCCACGATCCGCGCCGCCGACCAGATCCTGGTGCTGGAGGACGGCCGGGTGGTGGAACGCGGCCGGCATCCCGACCTGCTGGCCCGTGGCGGCCGGTACGCGGAGCTCTACCGCACCCAGTTCGACCAGCCGGTGCCCGCGTGACGGTGCTCAGCCCGTACCGGTGATCCCAGGGCCGTCCCGGCGGCCCGGGGTGACGACGCCGATGGCCGGAAGGATCGCTTGGTCCACGATGGCAGCCAGGGTGGCGTCGTCCGGCAGCCGATCGGTGTCCGTGATGTGCTTGAACACCAGCGCCTCCCCGATGTCCGCCACCACCGGGGTGATCAGCGCCGGATCGAACTGCCCGCGGGCCGCGTAGTGGCGCAGCACCGGCTGGGTGATGGTGCCGCCGCGGGGGTCGAAGACCCGGGTGTAGAGCGCCTCGGCCATCTCGGGGTGGCGGCTCCGCGCCGTCATGATCTCCGCCACGGCGCGGGCCGCGGGCGTGGCCAGCCAGTCGGTGAGCTGGCGCAGGGCGCGGATCAGGTCACCCCGCAGATCGTCCGCGCCCGGCGAGGGCTCGGCGGTTAGATACGCATGCGTAGCTGACCGGACCTCTTTGTCAGGGGTGAACCATGTCAACAGTCCCCGCCCATGCACGGATTGTCGCCGCCGCGACCGGCGACCGCTCGCTCGCCCCGGACCTCGCCCGGGGCGCGATGCTGCTGCTGATCGCGCTCGCACACGCCCACATGTACCTGTACGGGCACGAGCGCGGCTTCCGCGGCTACTCGCTCGACGGCGGGCCCGTCGACCGGCTCGTCGCGGGCCTTCAGGTGCTGCTGGTCGACGGCCGCGCCTTGCCGATGTTCGCCGCACTTTACGGCTACGGGCTGGTCCGCCTGGCGCACCGATGGATGACGGCCGGAGCCGACTGGCCCGAGGCGCGCAGGCTGCTGCGCCGGCGCAGTTGGTGGCTGCTCGCCTTCGGCTTCGCCCACGCTCTGCTCCTCTTCTTCGGCGACATTCTGGCCACGTACGGGCTGATGGGCCTGCTGCTGGCCGGCCTGGTCCGGGCCCGCGACCGTACGCTGCTCCTGGTCGCCGGACTCGCGACCCTGGTCTTCGGCGCGCTCGCCGGCCTGACCGCGCTGACAATCATCGAGAACGGGTCGACGCCGTACCCCACCGACGCCGGGTCGGTGCTGGCGGGCGTCGGCGCCCGGCTGGCGACCTGGTCGGTGCTGGCGCCGATGCTGGTGCTGGACGTGATCGCCCCGTTCCTGCTCGGCATGTGGGCGGCCCGGCGCCGGCTGCTCGATGAGCCCGGCCGGCACCGCGCCACGCTGACCCGGGTCGCGGCGGCCGGCATCGCGGTCACGGTGCTCGGCGGCGCACCGCTCGCCCTGATCGACGCGCGGATCTGGACAGACTGGTCCACCGCGACCGCCGTGCTGGCGTACGCCCTGCATAGCCTGACCGGGATCGCCGGCGGTCTCGGCTACGCCGCGCTGGCCGGCCTGATCGCGCACCGCCGCGCCGTCGCGCCGGGCCGGGTGAGCACCGCCCTCGCCGCCTGCGGGCAACGGTCCCTGACCTGCTACCTGCTCCAGTCGGTGGCTTTCGTGACGCTCTTCGTGCCGTACACCGGTGCCCTTGGTGGCCGGCTCAGCGACGCCGGCGCCGCGGCGGTGGCGGCCGGCGTCTGGCTCGGCACGGTCCTGATCGCCGACGGCATGCGCCGACGCGGCTGGCGCGGCCCCGCCGAGGTGCTGCTGCGCCGGCTCAGCTACCGGTCCGTCCATACTGTCGGCGGAGGTATTGCGAATGCGGATCGAGTTGGTCACGGGTGACATCACGGCCGAGCACGTGGATGCCGTTGTCAACGCGGCGAACTCCTCGCTGCTGGGCGGCGGCGGTGTCGACGGCGCGATCCACCGCAAGGGCGGCCCGGACATCCTGGCGGAGTGCCGCGCTCTTCGGGCCAGCCGGTACGGGCGAGGCCTGAAGGTCGGGCACGCGGTGGCGACCACCGCCGGGCGGCTGCCGGCCCGCTGGGTGATCCACACCGTCGGCCCGGTGTTCAGCCAGGACGAGGACCGCTCGCCGCTGCTGCGCAGCTGTTACACCGCCTCGCTGGCGGCCGCCGCCGACCTGGGCGCCCGGTCGGTCGCGTTCCCGCTGATCTCCTCCGGCGTGTATCGCTGGCCGAAGGACGACGCCATCGCCCAGGCGCTGACGGCGCTGCGGAGCGAACCGACCACTGTGGAGGTCGTCCGCCTCGTGCTCTTCGACGAGCAGACCCGCAGCGCCGCGGAACGCGTCTATTCAGGTATTGCTGAGCCGGAGTAGCACGGCACCTTTGTCCGCGCCGTACTTGGCGGCGTACAGCGCCATCACGCGCTCGCGTGTCTCGGGGCTCGCGTCGGCCAGGACGTACCGCCGCGAGCCGTCCCCGCTCACCGACACCTGGTGGTCCGGGTGGAACGCGTGCTGCAGGGCGGTCGGATTGACGTTGACCCAGTGCTCGCCGTCGTGCAGCACGTAGGCGAGCTCATGCTCCGCGCTCGCGTCGTGGACCGTGAAGCGCAGGGACATCCGGTAGTGGTCGGCGATGCTCAGCAGACCGGCGCCGTTCCACCGGTTGTCGAACGCTTCGAGCGCCAGCTCACCCAGATCACCGCGGACCCGCACCTCGCGCTGGGAGGACTCGCTCACCCGCCGATCGCGGAAGAGCCCGTACGACAGCCAGTCGTCGACGCGATAGATGGCGTGCGCGGGGCCGACGGAGCTGATCCACACCTGAAAGAGATCCCGGTGCTGGGCCGGCAACTCGCCGATGATCTTGTCAAGCCGCTCGATATTCTGGCGCATCAGCCGCACGGCATCGGTCGGCGCCACCTGCCGGGCCCGCTCGGCCGCATCCGGGCACGACGGGTCGGTCAGCATGATCCGGAATCGCACCCCGCGATCGAGGGCGCCGCGAACCGCGGCCACGAACCCCGGCTCATACTGGTTCTCCAGCAGGCCGGTCCAATGCTTCCAGATCTCTATCCGGTCGGTGGCCCGCTCGATGCGCCGGATGACATCCCGGTAGTCGAGGCGGTTCCGCCACCGCACGGCGTTGCGGCTCAAAGAAACAATCAACGGCTGCAGTACGAGCGCCGCAAGCACCAGATCGAGCAGGTTCGACCCGACGTTGATCCGCAGATCCCTCGCGAAACCATCGACGTGACGCAGCGGGTAGAGCAGCAGAAACGCGGCGACGAGCAATAGCGCGCCGATCGTCGCGTACAGGTAGGACAGCCAGTGCCTGGTGCCCACCGAACGCGGCCACCGCCGTCGCCACCCGTCCCGGACCCCCATGGGGTCCATCGTCGCAGCACATGATCGATCGATCCAGGTGAAAGTCCGGCTACCGAGGAACTGGCCTGGCCACGGTGACCTTCTCGGCGCCGATGCGTCGGATGCGCTCAGTGCCCCAGCTGCCCAGGGAGGCCAGCGCGGCGTTGAGCGAAACGCCGTCCTCGGTCAGGGAGTATTCCACCTTCGGCGGAACCTGGCGGTATACCTCACGATGCATAAGTCCGTCTTCTTCCATCTCCCGCAGATGTTGGATCAGCATCTTTTCGCTGACGCCAGGCAGGCCCCGCCGGAGCTCGGCGAACCGGCGGGTCCCGTGGTGGTGCAACTCCCAGGACCGCGTCGCGCCGTCGTTGCCATCTGCCCTCCACGATGTACCTACCAAAAGTAAGTACCAGACAGCGAGCGATCTCGTCGCCCGGGGCGCTATCTCCGCCGGCACGGCGGGCGACGCGGTCCGAGCCGGTCAGCTGATCATCGTCTGCCTGCTGGACCACGCGTCAGTCCACGACGTCCTGGATCCACTGGCCGACGAGCTGGCCGGCCGTACCTTGATCAACGTGACCACGATGTCGCCGGCGCAGGCACGCGAGGTTGCCGCGTGGGCGGCCGATGCCGGCGTAGGGTATCTGAGCGGCGGAATCATGGCCGTCCCAGCGATGATCGGTCAGCCCGGGTCAGGGCTCCTGTACAGCGGCTCGGCCGCCGCTTTCGACCGGCACAAGCCGCTGCTGGAGCTGTGGGGAAGCATCACCTACTTCGGCGCGGATCCCGGGCTGGCGCCGCTGTATGACCTGGCCCTGCTCGCGGGCATGTACGTCATGTTCGCCGGGTTCATGCACGGTGCCGCCATGGTCGCGCCGGCGGGCGTGACGGCGGGAGAGTTCGCCGCCATGGCCGCACCATGGCTGACCGCCATGACCGAAGGCTTCCAGGGATTCGCCACGGTCATCGACGGCGGGGACTACACCGTGGACGGGCAGCAGAGCCTGGAATTCTCCGATCTCGGCGACATCCTGACCGCCAGTTCCGATCAGGGCATCAGCACTGACGTGGTCGCCATGGTCCAGCGCCTCATCCGACGCCAGATCGACGCGGGCCACGGAAAGGACGGCTTCGCCCGCATCATGGAGAGCATCAGGGCTGCATGATCTCGGTGATGGCTTCATAGTCTCGATGATCCGGAGGAAGCCGCCGGCGCCGTGGCCCTCGGCCGCCCGCATCACGCTCGCGTCGATGCCATGGGCCTCGGCGGCGTGATCGGGTTTGTTCTCGCCGGAGAACCTGCCGCTGTCCACGTCCTCCGCGAGTTCCTCGAAGAACGGCGGAAGGATCGCGCCGATGCCTTTGGCGAACGGTGCCAGCTCCCGCGCGCTGACGCCCTCGGCCCTCGCCACCGCCAGCGCGTGGGCGTAGCCCGCCATCGCGGTCCAGAAGATGTCGAGCAAGGCGATGTCGTATGCCGCGGCGCGGCCGATGTCCTCGGCGAGGTGGGTCACCGAGAAGGTGCTGACTCAGACGCTGCGGGAGATGGAGGCCGATGGACTGGCCCACCGGGAAGTGCACGACGTGTGGTCGCTTAAGACTGTCTACTCACTGACCTCGTTCGGCCGCGAACTCTCCGAACTGCTGACCCCGCTCTCCGACTGGGGCCACCGTCGCCTGGAGAAGCTGGCCGACGTCCGACCGGTCTCCTGACACGCCCCAACCGCGCCCTCTCGCTGAACCTGGACCTGGGCTTTCCGACCGGCACGGCCAAGGCTTCCGCAAACCCGACGCGACCGACAAGTACCCACAAAAAAGGTGGCCATCGGCGCCGTGCCACGGCACAAAGCCGAGGGCTGGTACGGCGGCGGCCGTTCGAGATCATGGTTGGAGTTCGAGGCGTCGGTGTAGGTGGGTCCGTTCGGCGCGGTTTGGTGTTGGCGTGACCTGACCACGTGCTGTCGCCTGCGCTGCTTGGGGTTGGGGTTGGGGTTATCCACAGGGCCCCGCATCCTGTCGTAGGTCTGTGCCAGCCTGGTCGGGTGTTGGAGTTGTTGTCCGAGACCCGCCGTGCGGCCGCCGCGTGCGCCGTATCCCCGGCCTGGGCAGTCCCCGACCGGGACCTGATCGAGTGCCTACAACAGGCCTGGGCCGGAGTCCAGCAACTCACCGCCGTCACCGCCCACTTGATCTGGCAGGCACAAGCGCAGGGCCTGCCGAAGGCGCACGGGGCGACCAGCACCACGGTGTGGCTGCGCCAGCACCTGCGGGTCAGCCCCGGCACCGCGAACCAACTGGTCGCCCTCGCCGATACCCTGCACGCGCGGCCGGTGCTCGACACCGCCCTGTGCGCCGGGGGGATCTCCGCCGAGCACGCCACCACCATCGCCGGCACCCTCACGAACCTCCCACCCGACCTCGGCCGGGAGATCACCCACCAGGCCGAGACGAAGCTGGTGGAGCAGGCCGGCGTGTTCGACGCGGTGACCCTCGGCAAACTCGGCGGGAGGATCCTGGACCATGTCGCCCCCGAGGTTGCTGAGGATCGGGAGGCGGAGTTCCTGGACCGGCAGGAAGCCCAAGCCCATCACAAGCGGGGGTTCACGCTCAGCCCGTTGGGCAACGGCCAGGTCCGGCTGTCCGGTTACCTCGATACCTCCGGTGCGGCCGCTGTCACCGCCGCCCTGAACCCGTTGTGTCATCCCCGGCATGACCCGGCTGGGGCACGGACTC